>OHLZ01000601.1_pt1 | contig 12059 bp, 7 predicted proteins | sample 1569211 | NCBI WGS metagenome assembly OHLZ01 (sample SAMEA3879606, study PRJEB24766) | human gut metagenome | biome: human-associated habitat; feature: feces | place: USA | collected 1985/1987
AGATCACGCGCTGCCAGAAGTGTTCGTGTGATGCCTGTATGCGTGCCTGTGATCTGATGCGCCTGCATGAGAAAACACCGCGCCGTTTGTATGAAGAGGTTTACATAACAATCCATCCCGGTACGTTATCGCGCGATGGTACGTGGGCGACCAGACTGATCAGCACCTGCGACCACTGCGGGCTTTGCAAGGAAGTCTGTCCGCAGCATATCGATTTCAGCCAGTTTCTGCTTGACAGTATGCGGGCAATGCAAAAAAAAGGCGCGATGCCGTGGCCATTCCACGATTTCTGGCTGCGTGACATGGCGTATGCCTCCGGAAAAGCGGGGCTTACGCGGAAACCGGAGAATGTTAAGCAGAGTTCCTATGCATTCTTTCCGGGATGTCAGCTCGCCGGTTCGGATCCACGCTATGTGACGCGGACGTATGAGTGGCTGCGTTCCAAAAAGCCGGATGCGGCGATTTGGATGACCTGCTGCGGTGCGCCTGCCGAGTGGGCAGGCGAAGTGGACATCCACGCGGCACATCTGGAGGAAATGCGGCGGCAGTGGAGAGAGCTTGGCGAACCGACAGTGGTTTTAGCATGCCCGAACTGCCGGAAGATGTTTGAAGAATACCTGCCGGAGCTTCCGGTTGTCTTTCTGGCGGAAGTGATGGAAGAGTGGGGCGTGGAGAAAGATGCTGCTTTGGAACCGGACAATGCTGAAAAGGGTGAAATGGAAGCAGGAAGTACCCAGCAAGCGCAGCCGTATGCCTTGTTTGATCCCTGCGCCAGCCGCTATTACCCGGAATTGCAGGAGAGTGTGCGCCATCTGGCGGATGCGGCGGGGATTACGTGGGAAAATCTGCCGTATGACGGGAAAAAGGCGCGCTGCTGCGGATACGGCGGGCATATCGGGATTGCTTCTCCGAGCCACACAAGCTATATGACAACTTCCCGTGCAAAAGAGGAGGAACTGCCGTATGTGACCTACTGCGTCAACTGCCGGGAGTCCTTTGCCGGACAGGGCAAGGAGGCGGTACATATCCTCGATCTGCTGTTTGGGTTAAATGGCGCGGGACGTCCGGCGGCGACGGTGACGGAGCGCTGGCACAACCGCCTGGCGGCGAAACGGGAACTGCTTAAGACGCACTGGAATGAGACGATCGAAGAGGAAACACATATGAAATTAGAAGTTGAGAAGGAGCTGGAACGCAAATTGTCAGCGGGTCAGATTTTGATCGAAGATATGGAGCAGGTCATTGAACACTGTGAGCGGGAAGACCGCGGTATTATCGACCCGGAGACGGGACATCGGATCGGGCATCTGAAGATCCAGCATATGACCTACTGGGCAGAGTACGAGGTGCTGCCGGACGGCGGTTATAAGCTCTGGAATGGCTACAGCCACCGCATGAATCTGGAAGGAGAGTGATGAGTATGCCGACGATCGATGGAGGCGGAAGAGATCAGCGGATCAAAGAGGCGTTGGAGAAAAAAGTCATCTGCCGCCGGTGTCAGGTGGAGATGGTGCCGAAATCCACATTTTTTGACTATCTGGGGCACAATTTCCACACCGAGATCCTGTGCTGCCCGAAGTGCGGCGAGGTATATCTGCCGGAAGCGCTGGTAAAAGGGCGTATGGCGGATGTGGAGAGAGAGCTGGAAGATAAGTAGATAGTAGATATAAGTATGATTCATGAGAGATGCTTTTGGATCTGAAAAGGATAGGTGAGACAGGCTGGCTGCGGGGATTTGCCATGTGTGAACATGAGAACACAGCCCATTTGCGGCTGGCTGCATCATGGGAGAACTGTAATGAATTGAGATAAGGGGATGAAAGACGATGGTAATGAACGTACAGGACAGAGGTGTCCTGCCGGAAGAAATGCGCTATACATACAGTGTCTGCCCGGTTTGTTTAAAACGCATTCCGGCAAAGCGGGAAGAGCGGGACGGGCAGATATATCTGGTAAAAACCTGCCCGGAGCACGGGACATTTTCCAGTGTAATCTGGAGAAATAAGCGCAAGTTTGCCGACTGGCGCGGGGAACGTCTGGCGGTGGGAGAAAATGAAAATCTAAATTGCCCGGCGGGCTGCGGTCTGTGTGCGGAGCACAGGCGCGCCACCTGCTGTACCCTGCTGGAGATCACAGCGCGGTGCAATATGAACTGTACCTTCTGTTTTGCGGAGCCGGACGGGACGCAGGATCCGTCCTTAGACACGGTAAAACGGTGGATCAACGATCTGACGGAGCCGGGAAAGACACTTTTGCAGCTTTCCGGCGGGGAACCGACAGTGCGGGACGATCTGCCGGAGATCGTGGCGTATGCGAAGCAGGTTGGCTGTAAATATGTGCAGTTAAACAGCAACGGTCTGCGCCTGGCGGAGGACGAGGCGTTTGTAAAGCGTCTGGCGGATGCGGGACTTTCGTTTGTATTTATGCAGTTTGACGGCGTGGACGATGCCGTATATGAAAAACTGCGCCGCCGCCCGATGCTGGAAGTGAAAAAACGGGCGATCGAGCAGTGCGGCCGGTATGGAATCGGCGTGACGCTTGTTCCGGTCATTGTTCCGGGCGTCAATACGGAGCAGATCGGGGACATCATCCGGTTTGCCATTCAGCGGTCGCCGTATGTGCGCGGCGTGCATTTCCAGCCGGTCAGCTATTTTGGACGTATCCCGGAGCTTCCGGCGGATGATGACCGCTATACGCTGGATGAGCTTCTGGAGGCGGTTGTCAGCCAGAGCGGCGGGCTTATCAAAGAGGAACAGATCGCGCCATCCTGCTGCGATCACCCGATGTGTGGGTTCCACGGGGATTTCATCGTGATGCCTGGGGATAAATTGATGCCGCTGACAAATTATAGTGGAAAAACCGAGACAGAACCGGAGGGCGAAGGCTGCTGCTGCGGTCCGGATCCGGCGGAGAAGAACCGTGAATTTGTCGGACGCCGCTGGGAACGGCGCGATTTGGAAGAGGCGTGCTGTTGTGGAGAAAGTCAGCCGGAAAAAGAAAGCTGCTGCTGCGATGCCAATGCAGATGCGTATCTGTTGGAGGAAGCACAGCCCGAACCAGGAAGCTGCTGCTGTGGCGGAACTCAGCCCGAACCAGAATCCTGCTGCTGTGAAGAAGAATCAGTTGACATAACAAATATGGAGGACTTCTTAAAGCGTGCAAAAAGCCACGGCTTCACGATCACATCCATGGCGTTTCAGGATGCCGGAAATCTCGATATCGAGCGCCTGCGCCAGTGCAGCCTGCATGTGTATAAAGACGGGAAGAAGATTCCGTTCTGTGCATACTACTTGTCTCCGATGGAAAGAGGCAGATAATAGAAGCGCAGAAAGGAGAGGTGCAAAAAATGGATACAAATGAGAGCAGTCTCTGCCGACCGGGCGGATTTGCGCTGACGAGGCAGATGTTCCAGTTTGCGGGAATTGAGATACCGGAGGCGGGAGCGGCAGAGACGGAGTCTACAGACCCTGCAGTGCCGCTTCGCGTCATCGACATCGGCTGCGGAACCGGCGGCACGATGCGATGGCTTTCTGAGCATTTCCCAGACTGGCAGATTTCCGGCTTGGATAAGAATCCGGATGTGCATGAACCTGGCTGGATAGAGACTGGATGTGCGGAGAAACTGCCATATCCAGATCAGACGGCAGATATCATTCTGATGGAGTGCAGTTGTTCCAAGGCTGCGGAACCGGCGGCGGCGCTCCGGGAGGTGTACCGGGTGTTAAAACCGGAAGGATGGCTTTTGATGAGCGATATGTATGCCCGGAAGAAAGAGCTTTTCTTAGACGGGATGCTGGGACGGCTGGAGTCTGCTAAAACAATCCGTGACCGGCTGGCGGAGTCGGGATTTGTGCTTGCAAAGATGCAGGACGCGTCGGGAACATTGGCGGAGTGGATCGGGCAGCAGATCTTCGATGGAAATCTGGAATCCGTCTGCGCGGCACTGGGGGCGGAACGGAAGATTTTAAAAGAAGCGGCCTGCGGTTATTTTATTGCGGCGGCGCAGCCGTCCGGGTTATGGCGGACACTTTCGTATGTAAAGGAGAAAAGTCCATTTTATCAGAAGAAATTTACATCCGTCTGGGGACAGCTTGGGGAAATGGCAGGTTCCGATGTACGGCTCGCGCCGGATTCGTTTTCATGGGCGGATTTCCGGACACTTCCCCTCACAACCCCGGAGGAACTGAAAGCGGAGCCGGAAACATTTTTATGTGTTCCAGCCAAGGAGATCGCGCGGATCATCACGCTGAAAACCTCCGGCAGTACAGGGGCACCGAAGCGCCTGTTTTTTACCGAAGACGATCTGATGCAGACGGCGGATTTCTTTGAAACAGGGATGCAGTACATGGTAAAGCCGGGCGATCGGGTCACGGTTTATATGGAAGGACCGGGATTTTTTTCGATTGGAGGACTTTTAAAAGAAGGATTGGGGCGCATTCAGGTGGAGACGAAGGTTCACGGGCTGATTCACGATATGGAAGCGGCAGCGCGGGACGGCGAGGGGGCAGACTGCCTGATCGGTGTCCCAAGCCAGATGTATGCGCTGGCAGCCCATGCGCCGGGACTCCGCCCGAAAACAGTGCTTTTAAGTGCTGATTATGTGCCGGTCAGCGTGCAGTGCTTTTTGGAAAAAACATGGAACTGCCGGGTCTTTACACACTGGGGGATGACGGAAACTGGTTACGGCGGCGGCGTACAGTGTGGGGCGCGCGCGGGTTACCATCTGCGGGACCGGGATCTTTTGATTGAGATTCTGGATCCGGAGACGGGACAGCCGGTTCCGGAAGGGCAATGCGGCGAGCTGGTTTTGACAACGCTTCGGCGGCGGGGAATGCCGCTTGTGCGCTATCGGACCGGCGATCTGGGGCGGATGATTGCAGAACCGTGTGCCTGCGGATGTTTAAAGCCTAGACTTGATAAGGTTGAGGGACGGCTGGATGACAGCGTCCGGCTGTCCGGCGGCAAAGTACTTTCCATGCACATATTAGATGAGCTTTTATTTGCCCTGGATGAGGTGGAAGATTTTCAGGCATCTTACAATGCGGCGCAGAAGCATCTGACGGTGGCTGTTATGAAGAAAGCAGGTTATGCAGATGCGGTAGGAAGCAGAGTGAAAAATGTCAAAGCAGCATTAACGGAATACTTTGGGAACTGCCTGACCGTCGCAGTGATAGAAAAAGAAATTTCCCCCTACATCGGTTCGGGAAAAAGGCGGCTGATCATCGAGGAAAAATGAAAAATGAGTGGTAAAATTCAATACCATGAAAAACTTGACGATAAGTTTTAATTGCAGTATCATAAAATTAAAAATAATCGAGAAATTTTGAAAAAAATTAGTTAAATTTGACAAGAACAAGGAGAAAAAAATGAACATAGCGATTGCATCAGAGACAGAGGAGATCGACGGACTGGTACCGGCGACTTTTAAGGAGAGTCCGTTTTTGATGATTATTGACGCGGACAAGAACCAGATTTTCCATGTCTATGGAAAACAGGATCCGGACAATCTGGTATTTGCGAAGAAGGTGGTAGAACATGACTGTGAGGCAGTCATCTGCGGACCGATCGAGAAAGAACCGTTTGAGATACTGGTAAAAGCGGGCGTGACCCGTTATCTGGGAAGCGGGCATACGGTTCAGAAGGCATATAGCTATATGAATCGTTATAAACTGGAGCTGATCCGCGACTACATCGGCGGACCGGGACCATTTGGACACAGCCATGATTTCAGCTGCGAGTGTGGGGAAGAAGAGGAACACGAGCACTAGGAAAGGATAGAATGCGGACGATTTATTTGATCCGGCATGGGAAGCCGGAATTTCCAGATGAACGGAAATACTGCATCGGGCGGACGGATCTGCCGCTTTCAGAGGAAGGGCGGACACAGATTCGGGCGCTGGGGGAGACATTTGCGGGACGCAGAATTGAAAAGATTTATACCAGCCCGTTAAAGCGCTGCCGGGAGTCAGCCGCGATCCTGCAGGAAGTGATTGACAGAAGTATTCCGATTGAGGTCGTAGATGATCTGGCGGAGATTGACATGGGGGAATGGGATGGTCATTCCTTCGATGAAATCCGGGAACAGTTTCCAGCGGAGTATGTGGCACGAGGGGCAGATATGTACGATTTCCGACCGCCGCAGGGAGAGAGCTTTGCGGATTGTGCAGGGCGCGCCAGGACAACCTGGAATGAACTCCGGATGAAGAGCCGGGGCGATATTCTGGTAATCGGGCACGCGGGTTGGTTCCGGACACTGATCAGCGGTTGGGAGAAGCGGAAAAAGACAGAACTTCTGCAGATTCCCTTTGGCTACGGACAGGTGTATGAAAGGAAGGATTATGTATTTGACGCCTTGATCTCGGCGGCGGGGCGATCCTCGCGGATGGGGGATTTCAAACCGCTCATGAAGCTCGGCGCCCAGACGGTCCTGGAACGTGAGATACAGACGCTGCGGGCGTGCGGCGTACATGAAATCACGATCATTACCGGACGCCGGGCGGAAGATATACGCGCGGCGGCTGCGGGACCGGGAATCCATTTCATCCACAATCCGGCGTATGCGGAGACGAAAATGTTTGATTCCGTCTGTCTGGGGCTTTCCTATTATGAGGAAAAGCGGAAAACGGCAGGAAAAGAGACGCTGGATGGCATTTTCTTTTTCCCGGTGGATGTGCCGCTGTTTACGCCATTTACGCTGGAATATGAAAAATACCGGTTTGCGGAAGGCGATGGGGATGTCTATCTCCCGGAGTATGAGAAAACACCGGGGCATCCGCTTCTGATCCGAGCAGATGTGATCGAAAAACTGCTGCAGCATGACGGAACGATGGGGCTTAAAGGTGCCTGTGAACAGCCGGGAATCCGCCGGATTCCCCTGGATGTGCCGGATCCGGGCTGTGCGTTTGATGCGGATACGCAGGAAGAGTTTCAGAAATTGCGTGATTGGGAGAGAAAACGTCCTGTCCCGGACAAAGAGGAGTGTGAACGTCTGCTTGCATGGTTTCACACGCCGGAGGCGACGGTGCGCCATAGCCGGGCGGTTGCGGAGCTGGCCGTGGAATTGGCAGATAGAGTTCTAAAGCATAGGGCGGAAACGTGCGTGGAGATGACATACAAAAGCCCTCCAATCGATAAACACAAAATCTACGCGGCGGCGCTTCTTCATGACATCGCCAAAGCATACCCCGAACATCCAGAGACAGGGGCGGGATGGCTGCGGCTTCTGGGACATACCGGGATCGCGGATATCGTTGCGGATCATATGGATCTGCCGGAAGAAAAGCTGGGATATCTGAATGAAAGCCTGATCGTGTACCTGGCGGACAAGCAGATACAGGGAGAACGGCGTGTAACGATCGAAGAACGGTTTGCGGCAAAACGGGAGAAATTTAAGGATAACCCGGAGGCGCTGGCGGGCGTGGAACGGCGGTATCAGCTGGCAAAGCGTGCGGAGGCATTACTGTAAAAAGGAAAAGAGGAAAATCATATGAAATTAATGAAAACAACCGAGGCAGTCGGACAGGTACTCTGCCATGACATGACGCAGATTATTCCGGACGTGACGAAGGACGCCATATTCCGCAAGGGACATATCGTGCGTGAGGAGGACATCCCGGTACTGCTTTCGATTGGAAAAGATCATATTTATGTCTGGGAGAAGGACGATACAAAATATCATGAGGACGAGGCGGCGGACATTCTGCGCGGCATCTGCCAGAATGAGTATATGCGTGCAACCGATCCGAAGGAAGGCAAGATTGAGCTGATTGCGGAGTCGGACGGTCTGTTTCAGGTCGATGAAGAACGCCTCTTAAAGGTCAACAGCCTGCCGGAGATGATGATCGCGACCCGCCGGACGAATTTCCCGGTAAAAAAAGGTGATAAGTTAGCTGGAACCCGTGTGATCCCGCTGGTAATTGAAAAAGAAAAAATGGAAGAGGCGAAGAAGGCAGCGGGTTCAGAGCCGCTGTTAAAGCTGCTTCCGTATAAAAATAAGAAAGCGGGCATTGTGACGACCGGAAATGAAGTGTTCTATGGACGGATTGAGGATAAATTTGGCCCGGTCATCCGGGAGAAGCTTCAGGAATTTGGTGTGGAAGTTCTGGGACAGAAGATTATAGGGGACAATCCGGATAAAATCACGGAGGCAATCCAGGAATGGCTGGATCAGGGCGCCGATTTTGTTGTCTGTACCGGCGGCATGAGCGTCGATCCGGATGATACGACACCGAGTGCGATCAAGCAGACCGGGGCGGAGGTTGTCTCCTACGGCGCGCCGGTACTTCCGGGAGCGATGTTCTTGCTGGCATATACGAAGGACGGAAAGCCGATCATGGGACTTCCGGGCTGCGTGATGTATGCGAAGAGGACCATCTTTGATCTGGTGCTGCCGCGTGTGATGGCAGATGTGCCTGTGACAAAAGCGGATCTGGCGAAAATGGGCGCAGGTGGTCTGTGCTTAAATTGTCCAACCTGTATTTTCCCGAACTGCGGTTTTGGTAAATAATCGAGCCAGAGAGAGGCGATGAGGCAGCAACCGCGATGGCGCAACTGCGAAATGAGAAATGGATGGCTCATGCAGTATAAAAGAGAGGAAGTGCGTGATATGAATCTGTATGGGGAGATTCTGAAAAAACTGGAAGGGACGCCGTGTCTGGCGCTCGAGAGAAGCTTTGTGGGAGAAGAGGGAAATCTAGCAGATATGCGCTGCGAACTGAAAGAAGGCGCAGAGGCGTCGGAGATTGGAAAAGAAGCCCTGACACAGGGGCAGCCGGTCTGTGGGCGTGCCGGAAGCAGTTGGAATGTGGCGGAACCATTTTTCCCGAAAGAGCGCCTGATTATTCTCGGAGGCGGCCATGTGGCTCTTCCGGTGGCAGAATTTGGCGCGCGCGTCGGATTCCTGGTAACTGTGGTGGACGACCGCCTTTCCTTCGCGAATCCGGGACGTTTCCCGATGGCAGAGAAGGTGATCTGTGATGACTTTGGGCATGCGATCAAAGAACTCAAGATTCAGGAGAGCGACTATATCTGTATCGTTACGCGCGGACACCGCCACGATGCGGACTGCCTGCGGATGATTGGAAAAGGAAAAGAACCGGCGTATCTCGGCATGATTGGTTCGAGACGCCGCGTCGGTATCGTGAAACAGGAGCTTCTGGAAGAAGGTTACGATCCAGAGCGGATGAGCCGTTTAAAGAGCCCGATCGGTTTAAAGATCGGCGGTGTGACACCGGAGGAGATCGCGATCTCGATTCTGGCGGAGATCATACAGGTAAAGCGCATGGATCGGGAAGACAAACGTGTGAAAAACCGTTCCGATCTGGATTTTGATGTGCTGAAACGCCTGGCGGATGAGCCGGATGAGCCGAAAGCAGTGGTCACGGTGATTGAATCAAAGGGTTCCTCCCCGCGCGGGGCAGGCGCGAAGATGATTGTCTACCGGGACGGACGGATTCTCGGCAGCATCGGCGGCGGCTGTAGCGAGGCGGCCGTGCTGGGCGAGGCACGTTCTCTGATCGGAAGCGGCAGGTACAAAGTAGTTCATGTAGATCTGACCGGCGAGGCAGCGGAAGATGAAGGAATGGTTTGCGGCGGCATTATGGATGTGCTGGTGGAAGACTTTGCCACGGATCGGGAACCGTGTGACCGGTAAGGAAATCGAAGCACCGGTGTATTTGGATAAAAAAATTTCAAATACATGAAAAATAAAAAGATAAAAATAAAATACATGAAAAAATCATCATAACAATTTCACGGAAATAGACGGAAAGGTTTGGAAAGAAAAACTGGAAAATTCATAAGAATAAAGGGAAAATGCAGAAAAAAGACGCGTTATTTTTAAATACACATAACGACGTGTGCATTCAATAAGAATCATTGTAAAGATTGACAAAAAAAGTGCCACGTGCTACTATTTGATTAGCAAATATCATTATAATTTTCCAAAAATAACGGAAGGGTAAAAACCACATTGCTATGGCGTGAGGAATCGAAACGAGGAGGATGCCGGAAACATGTGCGTGAAATGAGGGAGGAACCAAGATATGAGAAAAACGTGGGCACTTGTAATGGCAGCAGCGATGGCGGCAGCATCCCTGACCGCATGTTCATCCAGCAAACCGGCTGAGACAGCAGCACCGGAAACGGAGGCAGAGGCAGCTGAGACAGAAGAGACCGAAGCAGAAGCAGAGGCAGCCGGCGACCAACAGGAGATTCTGGTAGCGGCAGCAGCCAGCCTTCAGTACGTTATGGAAGACAAGATTCAGCCGGCATTTGAGAAAGAGAATCCGGACATCAAGCTGAGCTTTACCTTTGACAGTTCAGGAAAGCTGCAGACCCAGATCGAAGAGGGCGCGGATGCAGACGTATTCTTCTCCGCAGCGATGAAGCAGATGAACGCGCTGGAGGACGAGGGACTGGTCGATGCAGATTCTGTCGTAGAGCTTCTGGAAAATAAGATCGCCCTGATCGTTCCGAAGGATTCTACACTGGGAATTACCGGTTTTGAGGATATCACAAAGGCAGAGAAGATTGCACTCGGCGATCCGGAGAGTGTTCCGGTTGGACAGTACTCCAAGGAAGCCTTTGAGAACCTGGGTATGTGGGATGATGTAGAGGCTAAGACAAGCTTTGGTACCAATGTAACCGAGGTTTTAAGCTGGGTAGCAGCCGGAAGCGCAGATGCAGGTATCGTATACCTGACCGATGCAACCACCAGCGATCAGTTTGACCAGGTAAAGGTTATCGGATATGCACCGGAAGGAAGCGTATCGAAGGTTATCTATCCGGTTGGTGTTGTAAGCGCAAGCACAAAGAAAGATGCAGCACAGAAGTTTGTAGATTATCTGGGAACCGATGATGCGCTCTCCTTCTTTGCGGAGTATGGCTTCACAGCAAATAAATAAGCCGGGAGCGATGACTGTCTGGGATATGCAGCTGACTGTGTGAATAGAAAGCAGGACAGCGAAGGACAGACAGTGAACCATGTATGGAATAAAATCCGCCGCAGAATGCAGGGGCCGTTGAAAACCAGGTGTTCTGCGGCAGTTTTTATCTCAGTCGAGAAGACTCCCACCTCTTTAGGTGGCGAGTAATAGCAAATTTGTCTCAGTGGGAGTTGGGTCTCCGACTGAGATAAACGCTCCGCGAGGATGCACAGTGATTCTGATAGGAATATGTCAGCTTTGCTGACCAGAATCACGCGCCAAGTCTCACGGACGTTCGACTTGAATATAGAAAAAAGGAACCAGAGAGATGGACGTTTGCTAAGAGGGATAACCGCTTTCGTGACGAGGCGGCTGTCACAGATCAGACAGACCGAGCATGAATGTCTCAGCCGGTCCCGGAAATGGAGTGCTTTATGGCAGAAAAAGTGTTAGAAGTAAATCAGATAAAAGCAAATATAGAAGAAAAAGAGATCCTGCACGGCGTTGATTTGAGCGTCGGCGCAGGAGAGGTACATGTCCTGATGGGACCGAACGGCGCGGGCAAATCGACGCTCGGAAACGTCCTGATGGGAAACCCGCGATATCAGATCACGGGCGGTCAGATCTTATTTAAGGGTGAGGATATCACACATGAGTCCACGGACAAGCGTTCCAAAGCCGGTATGTTCCTGTCCTTCCAGGAGCCGCTGGAGGTACCGGGACTTTCGCTGGAAAGTTTCCTGCGGAGCGCGATGCGCCAACAGACTGGCAAGAACTTAAAGATCTGGGAATTTCATAAACAGCTCAAAAAGGCGATGGATATTCTCCAGATGGATGAATCGTATGCACAGAGAAGCTTAAACGTGGGCTTTTCCGGCGGTGAGAAGAAAAAATCTGAGATTTTACAGCTGATGCTCTTAAATCCGAGCCTGGCAATCCTCGATGAGACAGACTCTGGTCTGGATGTTGATGCAGTCCGTCTGGTTTCTAAGGGTGTGGAAGAGTACCAGAAGAACCAGAACGGCGCGCTTCTTATTATCACGCACAGCACCCGGATTCTCGATGCACTGCATGTTGACTATACGCACATCATGGTAGATGGAAAGATCGTGGCAACCGGTGACGGCTCCCTGG
>OHLZ01000604.1_pt1 | contig 11976 bp, 8 predicted proteins | sample 1569211 | NCBI WGS metagenome assembly OHLZ01 (sample SAMEA3879606, study PRJEB24766) | human gut metagenome | biome: human-associated habitat; feature: feces | place: USA | collected 1985/1987
TACATTCGGAAGATAGCCGACGAACTGGGTTGCCTGGGCAAGTACATCCCGGTACGGATTAAGCTCTACGAACGGGCGAAGATTATCGACTGTCTTAAGCTCGGACAGTGCGGACTCCAGCTGGATCTCATAACGTGAGAGATACAAGTCTGTGACACGGTCGATATCATCCCGCGGACCGGAAATGTTGATAAATTTCATTTTAACAATCATTGGGTTCTACCTCCAACGTAAGTCATCGTCTCACCCGGTGAGAGTCCGTAACGGATACACTCAAGGGCTGTCGTTAGTTTATAGATTTCTTCTTCTTTCAGGAACAGATACGTATTGACGATCGCGATCGAATACGGATCATTCCTTTTATCAGTCAGGTACAACTTCCGCAGGCAGTCGCGGTACATCTGTTCCAGTGTTTTATCCGTCTGCATATAATTATATTTTCCTGCATAGTACGTCTTTTCCACTTCTGCTTCAAACTGTTCCAGTGTCGGCGTCTCCACCAGTGTCTTGAATTCTTCTACTTTTATCCGATAGTGGATCGGAATCGTCATCGAATAGATATCCGGCGGAAGCATATGATAATACTTCTTCGCACGGTAGATCCACTGAAGATTCAGAAGATCGATCTTCATTCCATAGTCCTTTAAGAATATCTTCTGCTCATGTCCTTTCAGAACCCGTTTTCCCTTTTTCCACATCGTAGAAAAATAATACAGATCCAATGCCAGATCATAATCAAACAGCGTTCCCGCTCCGGAATCTCTGATTCTGGCAAGTGCACCATAATATTCCGTATCCCGTAAGTTATCTACAAGCTCGTCGATATTTTTCGAAGTTATCAACCGGTCTATGGAAATTTGTGAATATCTGTCAAAAAACTCTTTCTTGTATTCCAGATCAAATGGTTTCTCATAATGATTGAACACGATCCTCAAACAGTAGTTGATCAGATCGACTTCATACCGTTTCCAGTATAATTTTAAGAACGTCTTCTGCTCCATCCCGGCAAACCGGAAGATCCTCGAATAATCATCGAACAACGACTGATACAGGATCTTCTCCACATTTCCCCTATGATATAAGGAAACATCCATCCGCTCCACATATGGTGCATACGCCGTCTTGTCTTTCAGATATTCGATTGCTTCTGTCACTGTACCAAGACCTGCGATTGTATCATAATCTTTCTCTTTCAGAAGCTTCGCCGACATCGCACGTACCTTTGTCGTGATCCCGCTGTAAGCCATCACATTTCCCATACGCTACACCTCGATCATATGTCTTACGATTTCCTCTGCATAAATGTCATGATTTTCTTCGTATTCCCTCTTCAGATCATCAATCGCCTTCTGGTCCTTCTTCCGTTCTCGGTCCAGAACTTTCTCTACTTCCTGCTGCGACTTTGCTTTTATCTTCTCCAGTTTTTTCTGTGTCTCTTCTTCCAGATCCCGGTCAAATTGATTCCTTTCTTCCTGTATCTGTTTTTCAATTTCACTTTTCTGCTGTCTGGCATGCTCTACGATCGCCTCCGCCGTTTCTTCCACTTCAGCTAATTTCTCAATAACAGAGTTCATAAGCCTCCCTCCTTTTTACACATTTCACAACGAATAATTGTTACTTTTTTATCCATGTTATAATAATACACCTATTTTTTAAAATTACCACTATCATTTTGTATATATTGTATTATTTTTCTCAATTCTTCTGACAATTTCCACTTCCATTGACTTTTTCCTGCACAGACGCTAAACTAAGAACGATTTGCAAAATGTCAGAGAATCCTTGCAAATCCATTGATTATAAGGAGGAACACACATATGCGTCTTAGAAATATACCACGTGCAGAGAGCGTTCTCGAAGCCTGCAAAGAAGTTGTTAAGAATCCGGAAAGCTTATGCGGACACTGGAATCAGGAGTTCCAAAATGAACGACCGCTGCACATCGAGATCGGTATGGGAAAAGGTCAGTTTCTTCTGACTCTCGCAGCCGAAAACCCACAGATCAACTACGTCGGCATCGAACGCTATTCCAGCGTCTTATTACGTGCCGTTGAGAAATTCCAGGAACTGGAAGCCGAAGGAAAAGTTCCTGCCAACATCCGATTCATCTGTATGGATGCGAATGACCTGCCGACGGTATTCGCCCCGGCGGAAGTATCCCGTATCTACCTGAACTTCTCCGATCCATGGCCAAAGGCCCGCCATGCAAGAAGAAGACTGACATCCAACGAATTTTTCAAGCTTTATGACAAAGTCCTGACTGCAGACGGAACCGTAGAATTCAAGACAGACAACCGTCCGCTCTTCGACTTTTCCGTAGAAGAACTTAAGACTTCCGAACTGTTCGTTCTGGATCAGCTTTCCTATGATCTTCATAATGACAGTAAGATGAACCAGGGAAATATTATGACCGAATATGAAGCAAAATTCTCTTCCATGGGCAATCCGATCTGCAAACTGATCGCAAAACGCAGATAAAGGAACCTCTTCCCTTTCCTTTCATATATTAATAGAGAGCATATCTTATGCTCCTGTAATCCTGTGAAAGGGTGGAAGCTTATGTTACATCTGACGACACAAAACTTTGAAAGCTTCAGGGCCTGTCACTGGCAGCTTTCTTCCGATGCACCGGCGGGTGAAAGCACGGAGCATCCCGTGTTTGCCGTAGTCATGTTCTACGCCGTCTGGTGTGGAAAATGTGCAATGATGCGTCCCATTATAGAAGATCTCGAAAAAAAATACCAGAAAAAATATTCCGGCAGCATTCGCTTTTTTGAAGTAGAGACCACAGAATCCGGACTTCTCGCAGCTGAGTATCAGACAGATCTTCTTCCGACATTTCTCTTTTTCAAAGACCAGGAACTGATCGCTGTCATGCAGGGGATGATATCACAGAACGATTTTGACGCACGTCTACAGAAAATCTTTAGAAATAGTTAATTTATATTTCCTAGGAAAACATAGTTTTTTATGCTATATTTAAGAAGTAACAGGGATAAATATATTTAATAAAAAGGGGGCATGGTGAACACACCACGCATTATGAAAAATTTAAAAAGAGCATTACCAGTTGCCATGGCAGTTGTACTTGGTTCTACTGCGGCACCATTGGTCGTAAAGGCAGATTCATCTAAAGTTGTAACACTTGGAGCCAACCTGTCAGATTCACAGAAGAATTCCATGTATGAGTACTTTGGTACCTCTTCTGACAAAGCAGATGTCATCGAAGTTACCAATGCAGATGAAAGAAAATATCTCGAGGGGGTCGCTCCGGAAGAACAGATCGGTACCCGTACCTACAGCTGTTCATATGTAGAGCCGACCACAAGCGGCGGAATCCAAGTAAAGGTTTCCAACTTAACTTATGTTACAAGTTCTATGATCTCCAGTACACTTCTTACATCCGGTGTTGAGAACTGTAACGTTATCGCTGCTTCTCCGATCGAAGTATCCGGAACAGGCGCACTGACAGGAATCATGATGGCTTATGAGAAAGCCACCGGAACAACTCTGAACGAAGATCAGAAGGCTGCCGCAACCGACGAACTTGTCACAACAGGAGATCTGGCAAATGATATCGGACAGGACAAAGCCGAAGATGTCATGAATGATGCCAAAGAAAGCGTTATTGAAGACGGCTTAAAAGATGAAAACGATATTCAGGATGCAGTGGAAGATGCTGCCAAGAATAACGATGTCACTCTGACGCAGGAACAGATCGACAAGATCACTGAACTGTTAAAGAACATTTCCCAGTATGACTATGATGTCAAAGCACTGAAGAATACACTGAACAACATCGACGGAAAGAGCGAGGGATTCTTCTCCAACCTCTGGAATTCCATCAAAGGAATCTTCGGCGGCAGTGACAGCTCTGATGGCGGAATCATCAACAATACGGATGACAGTGCACTCGGCGATGATGTCGTAAGTAACAGCACACTGGATTCTTCCGACAACTCTTCTTCGAACAATTCCGACAGCGCAGATAATTCTTCCGACAGCAGTTCGGATGACAACAGCGATGACAGCGGATTCTGGGGCAAGATCAAGAAATTCTTCAAGGATCTGTTCGGCGGAAGCGATTCTAAAAAAGACAATTCAGATAAGAGCAAAAACGATGCCAATACAGAGGACAGCAAAGGTACTGATGATGATCAGTCTGACGACACACAGAATGATTCTCTGAACAGTGATGCAGATTCTTCAGATGCCGGCACAACAGACAACTCTGCGGATGATTCTTCACTGAATAACAGTGCCGATGATCAGTCCGATACTCAGAGCAGCTTACCAGGCAGCAGCGAATCAGATTCTTCCAACTCTGATACGTCTGATTCCACAGCTAACGGCTCTGCCAACTAGACATAAGCATTAGCAGGTAATTATAGTAACAAACGAATTATAATGACAATACAGCAAACCTGCCACTGGCAGCTTTTCTTGCATACTTTGGTATAAAAACACCGGGAAGCTTAAAAAACTTCCCGGCGTTTTTTATTTTACTTCATTCAAATTAAAATCTCTCTATTCCAAAATTTAAATAATCCTAAAATTACTCCTCTTAAAATTCAAACACAGCAACTCCGTAAGGCGGCAGCTTATAAGCAAATGAATACGGTCTTCCATCACATTCTTTTGCCTCAGCCTTATAGATCTTCTTCCTTACCTCTCCGGTTCCGCCGTATTTTTCCTCATCACTGTTCAGAATCAACTTATACTGTTTCTTTCTCGGAACTCCGACTCTGTAATCATCTCTTGCCATCGGCGTAAAGTTGCAGACGAACAACAGATTCTTCTTTGCACCTTTGGAATGTCTCATGAAACTATAGATACTTCTGTATCCATCATCCGCATTGATCCATTCAAATCCTTCCCAGCTCTGATCCATCTCATACATCGCCTTATGACTCTTATACAGATGAAGCAACGCTTTTACCCACTCTTTCATCTGCTGATGCTCCGGCTCAGCCAACAGGAACCAGTCAAGTTCTCTTTCCTCGCTCCATTCACGAAGCTGAGCGAATTCCTGCCCCATGAAAAGAAGCTTCTTACCGGCGTGTCCCATCATGAATGCATAACCAGCTTTAAGGTTAGCATATTTATCAAATCCCAGTCCCGGCATCTTATTAAGCATCGAACACTTAAGATGTACCACTTCATCATGCGACAATACCAAGATATAATTCTCACTGTATGCATAACTCATGGCAAATGTCATCAGATGATGATTATCCTTACGGAAATATGGATCCAGCTTCATATATTCCGTGAAATCGTGCATCCATCCCATATTCCACTTCAGGCTGAAACCTAAACCGCCTTCTTCCACATCACCGGTAACCTTCGGCCATGCTGTAGATTCTTCTGCGATCATGAGTGCTCCCGGATTTCTTCCAAGAACAACAGAGTTCAAATGTTTGAAGAAATCAATCACTTCAAGGTTCTTATTCTCACCATACTTATTCGCTACCCATTCGCCATCTTTCCGTCCATAATCCAGATATAACATAGACGCAACAGCATCTACACGAAGTCCGTCTATATGGAATTTTTCAATCCAGAACAATGCATTGGAGATCAGGAAATTGCGGACTTCATTTTTTCCAAAGTCAAACACTTTTGTTCCCCAGTCCGGATGTTCTCCAAGTCTTGGATCTGCATATTCATACGTCGCAGTTCCGTCAAAATCAGCAAGTCCATGTGCATCCTTCGGGAAATGGGCCGGTACCCAGTCCAGAATGATACCGATCTTATTTCTATGCAGATAATTGATCATCCATGCGAAATCTTCCGGTGTTCCATACCGGGATGTCGGTGCATAATAACCAGTCACCTGATATCCCCAGGAACCGTCAAACGGATGCTCCGCGATCCCCATCAGCTCCACATGTGTATAACCCATTTCTTTAATATATTTGGTAATTGCTCTGGCAAACTCTCTATATGTATAGAAACCTTCATCTTCCCGTCCCGGATGGCGCATCCAGGAACCAATATGTGCCTCATAGATAGACATCGGCTTATGCTTATGATTCCAGGTCTTTCTGTGGGTCATCCATTCTGTATCCGTCCATTTTATATTCTCGATATCTGTAACTCTGGATGCTGTTCCAGGTCTTAATTCCGCATAATTGGCATATGGATCTGCCTTAAATATCTGTTCTCCCGAATAAGTCTCAATACAATACTTATACATCTGATTTTTCTTCACACCAGGTATAAAACAGGTATAGATTCCCAGAGGTTCTTCTCTCTTCATCGGGTTCGCCTCTGTATCCCATTCATTGAACTCTCCGACTACCGAAACTGCCTGTGCATGCGGTGCCCATACCGCAAAATACACACCTTTTTGTTTTCCGTCCTGTACCAGATGTGCACCCAGCTTCTTATAAATTTCGTAGTGATTTCCCTGCCCGAAAAGGTACTGATCTAATTCTCCGATTTCATAAGCTTTCCATTCTTTCTCCATAAACTTCCCTCACATTTCATCCGGATTTCAATATCTTAAGTATACCTTAGCGGAACACAAAATTCAATCTATGTCACTCGATTCCAGACAAAAAACAGGGATACAATTTTCTACAATTGTATCCCTGCTTCATCACTTACATTCACTATATCATTAAATTTTAAAATCTTCTTCTTTCAGAATAATTCTGTCAGAATCATCTGTTCCCTTACCAAATACTCTTCGTGCAAGGTGTTTTACATTTGCTTTCTGTGAATGAGCAATTGCTTCATCCATGATCTCTTTAACTTCTGCAACAGATACTGCATGGTCTTCTCTTTGCATTACATCGATACGGCTGTACAGTGCAAGGATTCCCATCTCATCCAGTTTATATCCATTCTCTTTCGCATATGTCTGACCGAATGTTACCAGCTCATCATTAATGAATACCGGAAGTTCCAGTTTCGAACTGAATTTCTTCTTGAATTCCGGATTAGCTGTCATCAGACGCTCCAGAGGTTTTCTCTGATCTTCCAGTACGAAAAGTAATTCACCTGTCTTCTTTTCCATCAGATAATTAAGTTCTTTTACCGTTCTTGAATTCAGCTTGCCAGCATGTTCAATGATGATTGCTCCTCCACGAAGCTTCTGGATGATATTCGTAAGTTCTTTCTTATTCAAAGACTCACCTGTAACGATCGCTACTTTACCCTGTTTCAGATTTCTCTGTTTCTGGATTGCTTTTACGATATCAACCGCAAGAACTGTTTTACCAGATCCTTTTCTTCCGATTACCAGAAGGTTTCCTGTCTTGGAAGTACCCTCTCTCTGGGCACGTCTGTCATTATCAAGAACCTCTACGATCTGTTCACTCATTCCTCTTACCGGAACGAAATATGAGAATAACTTCTTCTGTTCTTCCGTAAGTCCTGCCTTTAATCCGATTTCACTCGTTGCACTCAGATCATATCTTCCTGTTACAACGAATCCGGTATCAAATGGAACTCCACCTTTTGACTTTTTAATTCTTGCCTGGATCTCTTCTTCGGATGGCTCTTCAATCTCTAATTCTTCTGTGTCATCCTCATCTTCGATCTCTTCTTCGTCAAAATCTTCTTCCTCAAAGTCGCCTTCGTCAAAGTCTTCTCCTTCAAGATCTTCTTCGTCAAAGTCTTCCCCTTCAAGATCCTCTTCCTCAAAGTCGGCTTCGTCAAAATCACCTTCCTCGAAACTGCTTCCGTTCATATCCAGTCCGGCAAGCTCATCTTCGATTCCTTCTATGAAATCTTCATCCATTCCCGGACCGTCTTCAAGTTCTTCCTCATAAATCTCATCTTCGGAATCTTCATTTTCACTCTCCATCTCTTCCATCAGACGGACAATGTCATCCGGTATTCTCTGTGTATTTCTTTCAGATTCTTTCTCGTCGGCTGCCTCTTTCTCAGCTTTTCTTGCTGCCTCTTCCTCGGCCTTTCTTCTGGCCTCTTCTTCGGCTGCTTTTCTTGCTGCCTCTTCCTCGGCTTTTCTTCTGGCTTCTTCTTCAGCCTTTCTTCTGGCCTCTTCTTCGGCTGCTTTTCTTGCTGCCTCTTCCTCAGCTGCTTTTCTTGCTGCCTCTTCTTCGGCTTTTCTTCTGGCCTCTTCTTCAGCTTTTCTTCTGGCCTCTGCTTCAGCTGCTTTTCTTTCTACTTCTTTGCGCTCTTCTTCCTGACGGATTCTTGCCTGTTCTCTTTCCTTCTGGAGACGCTCCTCATCTTTGGCTTTCTGCTTTGCAATCGCCTCTTCATGATCTTTCTGTTTTGCTTCCCATTTCTGAAGGATATCATCAATCATCATCTGACCATTTGCCAGGATTTCATCCTCGCGCTCTTTCATTGCTTCTTCTTCAATATTAATACCGCTTGCAACAGCAACACCCTGTGCCAGAGCTTCTTCTAATGTGGCCCCCGTAACTACCTGTTTGATTGCTGATGTATGCTCTTCAGGTGTCTCAACAGATGCTTCCGGTTCTTCTTCCCTATACATCGGAGTCTCTTCCACTGCTGCAGTTGCTTCCGGTACAACTTCCTCCGGTACGACATCTGCCTGTGCGGCTTCCTCCGGTATTTCAAACTCTTCCTGCATCGGAACCGGCTCCGGCGGAATCTCCTGTACTTGTGCATCATCTATTCTCTGCACCGTACTTTCCTGTACCTCTTCCTCAGAATCTTCATCATATTCATTCTCATCGTCAACTTCTTCCAATGTTGACTCCGTCTGTTTTACAGGTTCCGGCTGCTTCTTTACTGCTCCCGGACGGCTGTCATATTTTTCCTGCTGAAGCGGCGTCAGTGGCTTATACTTCATCTTAAGTTCCATCGCCAGGTATACATACTTTCCTTCGCTGAACCAAAGAATCAGGTCATCACATTCTTCCAGACATTCCGCAGTCATTCCCGCCTCATCATATAACTTGGCAAGTTCATATGCCCATTTTTCAATATATTCCGCTTTTTTAAATTCTTCCAACGCCGCAATCTGATCCGAAAGTGCTGCTCCCTGAGTTCTCAGGATCTTATACTTCAGGATATATTGATTCGGGTCTTTTGGCGCCAGCTTAACAAACTCTTCATAACAGTCTGTCGCTTCTCTAATATCCTTAATCTTTAATGCCAATGTACCTAATCGATATACGATTTTACGGCTTCCCGGTGCTCTGTCAAATGCCAGGAATAAGATATCTCTCCCTTTCTTAAATTCTCCGTTATATTCATAAATCTCACTTACCGTATTAAGCATAGAAGCGTTCTTTACTCTTCGCCAGTCTATACTTTCAGCAATATCCATTGCTTTCTGGTATTCCTTTTTTTCCAGATGATCAAGCATCTGCTCGGTCTTTACCCTATATTCATATTTATCCAATATTTCTCACCTCAAATATTTATTTTAAAAAAGCGTATTTCCCTACAATTTTACTTATATAAGTTTATCATATGACCTGTCTATTGTCAAAATATCCGGTTAAATATGTTAAAAAAATATTACAAAAGTTACAAAAGTTTATAATTTATTGTCGGCAGCTTCTTCCGAATGCATGGCAATGCCGAAAACCTGCCACTGGCAGCTCCTTACGAACGCATGGCGATCTACAGAACCTGTCATGGACAGCTTCTCTTACATACTTTAGTATAGAAAAATGCCGGTACCCCCAAGATACCGGCATTTTTCCACTCATAGGAATTAATCAGCTTCTTTCGAACGCATGACGATTTAGTTTTAGTTTCTTCTTATTATAATGTATAATAACGATTTGATTAACAAACAGATTTGATATCTGTGTATTCATAACATTCAAAGCTGTCTGCTACGTTCTTACATGTTAATTTTCCATCATATGTATTGATTGCAGAGTAGATAACTTCGTTATCTTTGCAAGCCTGCTCCAGTCCCTTTCCTGCAATCTGCAGTCCATAGGATAATGTTGCATTTGTAAGTGCGATTGTAGATGTTCTTGGAACTGCTCCCGGCATATTGCCTACACAGTAATGAACAACACCGTCTTCAATAAAGATTGGATCATCATGGTATGTAACCTTTGTTGTCTCACCACATCCGCCCTGGTCAACGGCAACGTCTACAAATACAGCGCCTGGTTTCATCTCTTTCAGATATTTTTTCTTGAAGATCTTAGGAGCTGATTTTCCTGGAATCAGAACGCATCCGATTACGAGGTCTGCTTCTTTTACAGCTTTTTCAATATTTGCATCGTTAGAAACAAGTGTCTGAATACGTGCTCCGAAGATATCATCCAGATAAGCAAGTCTCTGAAGGTTGATATCCATGATTGTTACGTTAGCTCCCATTCCAACTGCGATCTTGCAAGCGTTTGTTCCTACAGATCCGCCGCCGAGGATTACGATGTTAGCCTTTGGTGTTCCAGGAACTCCTGCTAAGAGAACGCCTTCTCCACCGAATCTCTTTTCAAGGTATTTTGCACCTTCCTGAATACTCAGACGTCCTGCGATCTGACTCATTGGAGCAAGCAGAGGAATGCTTCCGTTTCTTTCGATCAGAGTCTCATAAGCAACACCTTTTACCTTTGCTCCAAGGAGCGCGTCTGTCTGCGGCTTATCAGCTGCAAGATGGAGATATGTATAAAGGATCAATCCTTCGTGGAATAATGGATATTCTTCCGGAAGCGGCTCTTTTACTTTGATCATCATCTCAACTGTATCCCACACTTCTTTTGCTGTATCAATCATCTTAGCCCCAGCTGCCTCATATTCGGCATCTAAGAATCCTGAACCTTCGCCAGCACCTTTTTCGATATAAACATCGTGTCCTGCATTTACATAACTCTTAACGTTATCAGGTGTCATACCTACACGGAACTCGTTGTTTTTAATCTCTTTTACACATCCTACTTTCATTTTGAAAAACCTCCTAAAATTTTAATCCGTTTACTTTTCTGAATGAAGATTATTTTTCTTAACTTCATTTTGTTGAAGAATATTCTTCATCTCTTCCTGAACTCATACTAACACAACACAATTATCAATGCAATAAAAGTTATTTTTTTCACTAGTAAGTTATTTTTTTGTCTTTCTAATTCTTTTTCTCTTGTTTTGCAAAGTAATCTTTTACCAGTTTTGCCACTGTTCCTGACAACAGGAATAATGCGATCAAGTTAGGGATAGACATCAGACCATTACAGGTATCTGCAATTCCCCAGATGATACCAAGATCCACTGTTGCACCAAGGATTGCGACCAACGCATACACGATCATAAATGGTTTCACAACCTTTGTTGTAAATACAAACTCGACACATCTTGCTCCGTAAAGTCCCCATCCAATGATAGTGGAAAATGCGAAGCAGCACATGGCAACTGCTGTAAAGATGGAAACCCAGTTTCCGTATGTAAGGGTAAAACCGCTGATGGTCAGCTCTGCGCCGGCAGCCTGTCCGTAGGTGATGGAAGTACCGCTGCAGAGAATAACAAGTGCAGTTAAGGTACAGATTACAATCGTATCAGTAAATACCTCAAAGATACCAAACATACCCTGTTTGACCGGCTTTTTTGTGTCGGCACAGGCGTGCGCGATCGAACCGGTACCAAGACCTGCCTCGTTTGAGAAAATACCGCGGGACACACCTTTTTTCACACTCATGAGCATGCTTCCGACGATACCACCTGTAACAGCAGAGGGACGGAAGGCGCCCTCAAGGATCGATACGAAAACAGACGGAATCCGGTTGAGATTCAGCAAAATTACACCGATGGCAAGGACAATATAAAACAGAGCCATAAACGGAACGAGCTTTTCTGTTACCTGTGCGATCCGTTTGACACCGCCGAGCAGGATCAGCGCTACGAGTACCGCAATGATGATACCCTGAATCAGGTTGGAGGTCGGGATCACGTCCTTTGAGATCACATGGTAATTCATCAGTGCGGAGTTGACTGCGGTTGTGATGGTGTTGACCTGCGTTGCATTTCCGGTTCCGAACACAGTCAGTACACCGAAAGCAGCGAAAAGATAGGC
>OHLZ01000625.1_pt1 | contig 11573 bp, 9 predicted proteins | sample 1569211 | NCBI WGS metagenome assembly OHLZ01 (sample SAMEA3879606, study PRJEB24766) | human gut metagenome | biome: human-associated habitat; feature: feces | place: USA | collected 1985/1987
AACGACGACCGCCGCCAGTGGCGGAAACAGGGAGTCGTTGTTGGGGCCGCGGCCAGCAAGACGCAAGCGAAGCGCTGCGGATGCTGGGAGCCGCAACCCGGCCTTGGCGAGCGAAGCGAGACTGAGAGGGCTAGGCTGCTGACAGAAAGGATGAAACCTATGAAGATCATCGTAGATATGATGGGCGGCGACAACGCCCCCCTGGCCGTGCTGGAAGGCGCGGCTGCTGCCGTGAAGGAATACGGCGTCCAGCTCATCGGCGTGGGCGACGAGGCCCTTGTCCGCAAGACCGCCGCCGACAACAACATCTCTCTGGACGGCATCGAGCTGGTGAACTGCACTGAGGCCATTGAGATGTGCGACGAGCCGGCCAGGGCCATCCGCACGAAGAAGGATTCCTCCATCGTCGTGGGCCTGAATATGCTCAAAGAGGGCAAAGGCGACGCCTTCGTCTCCGCCGGCAGCACCGGCGCGCTCCATGTGGGCGCAAGCCTCATCGTCCGCACCCTGCGGGGCGTCAAGCGCCCGGCGCTGGCCACCATGGTGCCGGCAAAGAACAAGGCGTATCTGCTGCTGGACTGCGGCGCGAATGTCGAGTGCCGACCCGAGATGCTGGCTGCTTTCGCCGTCATGGGCAGCTGCTACGTGAACAAGGTGGAGGGCCGCACCTCCCCCAGCGTGGCGCTGGCCAACAACGGCGCCGAGGAGAGCAAGGGCACCCCGATGCTTAGAGAAGCCCATCAGCTGCTCAAGACCATCCCGGGCATCCGCTTCGTGGGCAACATCGAGCCCCGTGACGTGCCGAACGGCGACGTGGACGTGGTCGTCTGCGACGGCTTCACCGGCAACGTCATCCTCAAGCTCACCGAGGGCGTTGCCAAGATGCTGCTGGGGATGCTCAAGGGAATGTTCCTCAAGAACCTGGGCGGCAAGCTGGCCTATCTGCTGCTGAAGGACAGCGTGTCTGACCTCAAGCACCAGATGGACAGCGAGGAGTACGGCGGCGCACCCTTCCTGGGCGCAAAGCAGCCGGTCATCAAGGCTCACGGCTCCTCCAAGGCCAAGGGGATCAAGAACGCCATCCGGCAGGCTAAGATCTGCGTGGAGAACGATCTGTGCGGCACCATGCAGAGCGCACTGGATGAATTGAACACCACCAAGGAATAACATCGCAAAAGGGAGTAAAAAAACATGAGCCATCAGTTGGAAACAATTATTGGTTACAAGTTCAAGCACCCGGAGCTGCTGGAAACGGCGCTCACCCACACCAGCTACGCCAACGAGACCCGCCCGCCCGTCAAACACAACGAGCGGCTTGAGTTTCTGGGCGACAGCGTGCTGCAGATCGTCTCGGCGGATTACCTGTTCCACGCCTACGCCGACCGCCCCGAGGGCGATCTGACCCGCATCCGCTCCAGCCTCGTCAGCGAGGGCGCACTGTTCCAGTTCGCTCAGGAGATCAATCTCGGCGATTACCTGCGTCTGGGCCGGGGCGAAGAGCACTGCGGCGGCCGCACCCGCCCCAGCGTCGTGTCGGACGCCTTTGAAGCCCTCATCGCCGCCCTCTACCTCGACGGCGGCATGGAGGTGGCAAAGAACTTCATCCTGCCCTTCATCACCGAGGGCAAGCATGCCGAGGCCGACTACAAGACCCGCCTGCAGGAGATCGTCCAGCAGAATCCCGAAGAGAAGCTGAGCTATGTGGTGGAGCAGGAGACCGGCCCCGACCACAACAAGCACTTTGTGGTGGCCGTCCGGTTCAACTCGGACTGCGTGGCCCGGGGCGAGGGACGCAGCAAGAAAATGGCGGAGCAGCACGCCGCCCGCGAGGCCCTGAAACTGCTGGGCGTCATCAAGGAAAAGTAACATGGTATTCAAGGAACTGGAAATTCAGGGTTTCAAGAGTTTCCCCGATAAGGTCAGGATACGCTTCGACGAGGGCGTCACCGGCGTCGTCGGACCCAACGGCTCGGGCAAGTCCAATCTGTCGGACGCGGTGCGGTGGGTGCTGGGCGAGACCAGCTCCCGCCAGCTTCGCGCTGCCGGAAAGATGGAGGACGTCATCTTCGGCGGCACCCGCCGCCGGGGAGCCATGGGCTTTGCCATGGTGCGCCTGACGCTGGACAACAGCGCCCACACGCTGGACATCGACGCCGACGAAGCCGTCATCGGCCGCAAATACTACCGCTCCGGCGAGAGCGAGTACACCATCAACGGCCAGCTCTGCCGCCTCAAGGACATCTACGAGCTGCTGCTGGACACCGGCATCGGCCGGGACGGCTACTCCGTCATCGGACAGGGCCGCATCGCGGAGATCGTTGCCGCAAAAAGCAGTGAGCGCCGCGAAATTTTCGAGGAAGCCTGCGGCATCGCCAAGTACCGCTACCGCAAGAACGAGGCGGAGCGGCGTCTGGCCGCGGCGGCAGAGAACCTCGAGCGTCTGCGGGACATTCTCGACGAGCTGGAAGCCCGGGTCGGTCCGCTGGAAAAAGAGAGCGAGAAGGCCCAGCGCTTCCTCGAGCTCAGCGCCCGGCGGAAGACGCTGGAAGTCACCCTCTGGACCGACGGCGTCCACCGCGCCCGGGAGGCCGTCCGCCGTCAGGTGCGGGACTATGAGACCGCTCAGGCCGAGTATGAGCGGTTTGACCGGGAGACCAGAGCCGCCGAGGCCGAGGCTGAGAAGATCCGTATGCAGGCACAGCAGCTGACCATTGCCGTCGAGCGCCTGAATGGGGATATTCGCAGCATCACAGAAGAGCTTTCCGGCAGCGACAGCCGCATCGCCGTGCTGGAAAACGACATTGCCCGCAACGAGGAGAGCGCCGCCGCACTGCGGGAGGACATCGCCGCAGGCGAGCAGGACAGCACCGAGGCTGCCGCCGCGCTGGAACGCCACCGCGCCGGTGGCGAGAGCCGCCGCCGAAGCCGCCGCTCAGGCCGCGCAGGAGCAGCTGCCCGCCCTCGCCGAGAACACCGAGGCCCTCGAGGCCCAGCGGGACGAGGCAAAGCAGGATCTGGCCGATACCGTCGAGTACCGGAAGATGCTGGCCGAGAACGAAAAGCAGCTGGCAAATGTGAAGGCCGGCGTGGAGCTCAAGCTGAAAGGCCGCCGCACCGCCCTCAATGAGGCCGACGCCGCCGAGCAGAAGCTTGGCCGTGAACTGGACGCCGCCCGTCAGCGCCTCGGCGTGCTGAAAGAGCTGGAAAAGAACATGGACGGCTACCAGAACTCGGTCAAGACGGTCATGCGGGCCGCGTCGGCCCGCCGTCTGCGGGGCATCATCGGGCCGGTGTCGGCCATCCTGAAGGTGGAGCCCGGCTGCGAAGTGGCCGTGGAAACGGCGCTGGGCGCGGCCCTGCAGAACATCGTGGCGGAGAACGAAGCCGCCGCCAAGGCCGGCATCGCCCTGCTCCGCAGCGAGAACGCGGGCCGCGCCACCTTTCTGCCGCTGGACACCGTTCAGCCCGGCTTTTTCCGGGGGAGTCTCTCCGGTTCGGCCCGGCTGGCGTCCAGCCTCGTCAAGGCCGACCCCCGCTATGCGAACATCGTGTCGAATCTGCTGGGCCGCATCGTGGTGGTGGACGACATCAACGAAGCCTCCCGTGTGGCCCGGGAGCTGGGCTACCACAACAAGGTGGTCACGCTGGACGGTCAGGTCATCAACGCGGGCGGAAGCTTCACCGGCGGCAGCGTCCAGCGGTCGGCGGGCCTGTTCACCCGCAAGCAGGAGATGGAAGAGCTGCGCGTCAGGGCCGCCAAGCTCCAGAAGGACTGCCTCGCGGCGCAGGACCGCACCGACGAGCTGAAAACGCAGGTGGATGCGCTGGCCGCAGAGCTGACCGCCACCGAGAGCGAGATCATTACGGCGGCCAATGACCGCATCCGCGCCGAGGCCGAACAGAAACGCCTCGAGGCGGCTGTGGAGCAGTCGGAAGCGGCGCTCGCCGGGCGTCAGGATGAGATGGAGCGGCGGAAAGCCCAGCTGGACGCCGCCCGCGCCCGTGCCGAAGACGCCGCAAAGCAGGAAGAAGCCCTTGCCGCCGACATCGAGACGCGGACGGCCGAGCTGGAACGCATCGCCGAGGGCGACGACGCCTTCCTTGCACAGCAGCGGAGCCTCGCCGAGCGCCTGAGCGCCAAGCGGATGGAGCAGCTGGCCCGTCAGAAGGACGCCGAACTGGCCCGCAGCCAGATCGAAGCGCTGGAAAAACAGGCCAGAGACGCTGAGAGCCGCCGCGCCGCGCTGGAAGAGAGCCTCACGGCCCTCGCCGCCCGCAGCGGGGCCTGTCAGGAAGAGATAGAGGCCATCCGCCGGGCCAAGACCGACAGCACCGCGCTCATCGCGGCAAAAGAGGCCGAGATCCGCGAGGACACCGAGAAGCGCCTGCTCTGCCAGAAGGACGAGACGGAGGCTCTTGCAAAGGGCCGCGCCGCCGCCGATGAGCGGGAAGAGATGGGCCGCGAGATGGCCCGTCTGGCGGAGCGGAAAGCCGCCGCCGAGGGCGAATACGACCAGATGGCCGCGAAGCTCTGGGACGAGTATCAGCTGACCCTCTCTCAGGCCGAAGAGCTCTGCGTGGAGTTCGAGAACGTGAACGTCCTCCGGGCGCAGGTGGCCGACCTGAGGGGAAAGATACGCGCTTTGGGCAATGTCAACGTCAGCGCCATCGAGGAGTATCAGGAGGTCAAGGCCCGCTACGACACCCTCCGCGCTCAGGTGGAGGACGTCGAGGGCAGCAGGAACGAGCTGACCAGAATGATCACCAGCCTGTCGGGCCAGATGAAAGACATCTTCACTGACAGCTTCCGGGCCATCAACGAGAACTTTGGCCGCGTCTTCACCGAGCTGTTCGGCGGCGGCGAGGCCAGCCTTGTGCTGGAAGATGAGAGCGACGTGCTCTCCTGCGGCATCGGCATCCGGGTGGCCCCGCCGGGCAAGGTCATCAAGAACTTGGAAGCCCTGTCCGGCGGCGAGCAGGCGCTGGTGGCCATCAGCATCTATTTCGCCATCCTCGCCGTCAACCCCGCGCCCTTCTGCATCCTCGACGAGATCGAGGCCGCGCTGGATGACGCCAACGTCGTCCGCTTCGCGCAGTATCTGCGCCGGGTGAGCGACAAGACCCAGTTCATCGTCATCACCCACCGCCGCGGCACCATGGAGGCCGCCAACGTCCTCTACGGCGTCACCATGCAGGAGGACGGCGTCTCCAAACTGCTCAAACTCGATTTGGAACAGGTTGACGCGGAACTGGTTTCGTAGGTATAATAAGATAGCCCTCTCAGGCGCTCCGCGCCAGCTCCCCCAAAGGGGGAGCCACTGGCGAGCCGGGTAAGCCCACACTGAATGAGCAAAGCTCGATTTATCGGAAGCAGTAGTGCCCTGCTGCCTAGATTCACTGCAACTTGACAAGGAGCGCTTGTCCAGAAGCTGCTGCCCTCTGTAGCAAGGCACGCCCTTTGGTGCTATGTCGAGCCTCAGGCGTCCAATAGAAAGTTGTCCGGCATGCCAAGGCCTCTCCCTTTGGGAGAGGTGGCTGCGAAGCAGACGGAGAGGGCTATTACATCGCCGTAAAGCCCACGCCCTCGAACACGGTGGCGGCACGGTCAGTCTGCAGATAGGCCAAGAACTCCTTGGCGGCCTCGGCGTTGGGGGCAGCCTTCAGCACAGCGGCGGGGTAGATGACCTGACCGCACATCTCGGCGGTGGCCTCGTCCACGGGGGTCAGACCGGCGCTGTAAGCGTCGGTGCAGTAGACGACACCGGCGTCCACACTGCCCTCGCTGATCTGGGTGGTGACTTCCTTGACGTTGGAGCCGTAGGTGATGACACCGGCAGCGGCCAGCGCCTCTTCGTCGAGGTCATAGTAAGCGAGGATCTTCTGGGTGTACTGGCCCACAGGCACATCGCTGTTGCCCATGCAGAACAGGATGTCCTGAGCCTTCAGGTGCGCGGCCAGAGCGTCGAAGCTGTCGATGCCCTTGTCGCTGCCCTCAGGCACACAGAGGACGACCTTGTTTTCCAGCAGGTCCACACGGGTGGAGGGGTCCACGAAGTCCAGACCGTCGGTGTTCACGTCGGCAGAAGCGGTGATGTCCAGCTGGTTCATCTGCTTCTGACCGGCGGAGAGGAAGAGGTCGCAGTCAGCACCCTCCTGGATCTGGGTCTTGAGAGTACCGGAGGAATCGAAGTTGAAGCGGAAGGTGACGCCCGGGTTCTCGGCAGAGTAGTCTTGGGCGATGGCGTTCAGGGTCTCGGTCAGGGAGGCAGCGGCGAAGACGATGAGCTCGACGCTCTCGCCGGCAGCCTCGGAAGAAGCGGCCTCAGAGGAAGCAGCTACGGAAGAGGCAGTGTTGGAAGCAGCGCCGCCGCAGGCGGTCAGGGCAGCAGCAGCGCCGAATGCGCCGACCACGGACAGAAAGCTGCGGCGGGAAATGAGATCGGTTTTCATGAATTTTCTCCTTCTATCATTGGTTTATACTTTCGTCCCACAGCAGGGCGCTGCTGTTTCCGAAACATCGTGCTTTTCTCGTCCGGCGTAGGCTTTGCCGACACGCCAGAGCCTCTCCCTTTGGGAGAGGTGGCTGCGAAGCAGACGGAGAGGGCTTAACGGGCCGCCGCTCTACAGGAGGGATGCTGCGGAGCGGGACAGCAATTTACTTGCGGGCGCACTCGCCGTCCAGACCGGCGGCGATGCGCAACCCATGTTCCAGACTGGGCAGGATGTACTCCAGATTCTCCTGCACCGCCTTGGGGCTGCCCGGCAGGTTGACGATGAGCGTTTTGCCGCGGAGGACGCTGGCTGCACGGCTGAGCATCCCGCGCGGGGTGATGCTCAGGCTGTGGTACCGCATGGCCTCGGCGATGCCGGGCGCGTTGCGGTCGGCCACGGCATAGGTGGCCTCGGGGGTAATATCCCGGGGCGAGAAGCCGGTGCCGCCGGTGGTCAGGATAAGGTTCACCTGACGGCCATCGGCCAGACGGATGAGCTGTGCTTTCAGCGCCCTGGCCTCGTCGGGCAGGAGCATCGTCTCTTCCACCACATAGCCTGCGGCGGTGAGCATCTCCACGATGAGGGGGCCGCTCTTGTCCTCCCGCTCGCCCCGGCTGCCCTTGTCGGACAGGGTGATGACCGCAGAGCGCAGCGGCGGATCTTCCGGCGGGGGCAGAAGGGTCACTTCGTCGCCGACATGAATCTCGCCGCCCTTCAGCACCCGGGCAAACACGCCCTCCCGGGGCATGATGCACTCGCCGGTCTGCTGCTTGATGACGCAGTCGTTGTGGCACTCCTTGCCGATCTGGGTCATCTCCAGCACCACGTCGCCGATAGCGAAGCGGCTGGTGACGGGCAGGCTGCGGAAGTCGAAGCCCTCGATGACGAGGTTTTCGCCAAAGGCACCATAGTCCACCCAGATCTTCTTACGGAACGCCTCGATCTTCTCGGCGCTGAGCAGGCTCACCTGCCGGTGCCAGTTTCCGCCGTGGGCGTCGCTCACGATGCCCCATTCCGGGGTCAGGACAGCACTTGGCACCTCGGTCTTGACGGTGCCGCGCTTGGGGCTGGTGCAGATCGCCAGAATTTTTCCCATAGTAATTTATCCTCCGATACGGTACATCCCGCGGGTGGCGGGCATGGAATTGTCTCCGAAATGATGTTCCCGGGGTTTCGACCAGATGGTCTCCCGGATGGCCTGTAAAAGCTCCTCGTCGGCTGCGCCGCCCCGCAGCAGGGTGCGCAGGTCGCAGCCCGTCTCGCTGGCAAGGCAGGGGCGCAGAAAGCCCTGACTGGTCAGCCGCACCCGGTTGCAGGAAGCACAGAACTTGCCATGGACCGCCGCGATGAAGCCCACGTCGCCCTTCCAGCCCGGGACGGTGTAGTAGACGGCAGGCCCGTCGCCGAACCCGGCGCTCCGGGCGGCGGGCAGGGGCGAAAACTCCGGCCAGCGGCGGGCAAACCGCTCCCGCAGCTCCGGCCCCGAGATGCAGGGCATGGCCGCGCCGTAGCCGATGGGCATCATCTCGATGAACCGCACCTGTAACGGGCGGCTCTCGGCGAGGGCGGCCAGGTCTTCCAATTCACCCTCGTTCACGCCCACCTGCGGCACACAGTTCAGTTTGACAGGGATGCCGCTGTCGAGGGCTGCACGGATGCCCTCCATGACGTGCTCGAACTCGTCCCGGGCCGTGATGCTTTGGAACACCTCGGGGCGCAGAGTGTCGAGGCTGATGTTCACGCTGTCAAGGCCGGCGTCCAGCAGGGCGGGCAGCTGCTGCGCCAGCAGGATGCCGTTTGTGGTCATGGTGACTTTGCGGATGCCGGGGATGGATTTCAGGCCCGCCACCAGCTGGTCTACGCCCTTGCGCACCAGCGGCTCTCCGCCGGTGACGCGGACGGTATCGACGCCGCACCGGGCAAACAGGGCCGCCAGACGCAGGAACTCTTCGTAGGTGAGCACGGCTTCCCGTTCCAGCTTTTCTACGCCGTCGGGCATACAGTAGCGGCAGCGCAGGTTGCACAGATCGGTGACGGACAGGCGCAGATAGTGGATATTGCGCTGGACAGAATCAAACATAGCCGCCCTCCGCCCGGATGTAGTGGCCGCTCTTGCCGCCGGTCTTCTCGACGAGATGGATCTCGCCCAGCTCCATGCCCTTATCGACGGCCTTACACATATCGTAGATGGTGAGCAGGGCGGTGGAAACGCCCGTCAGGGCCTCCATCTCCACGCCGGTGACGCCCGCCGTCTTGACGGTGCAGAGCGCCTCCACAGCCTGCCGCTCGGGCAGGAGCCTGAAGTCCACGCTCACTTTCGTCAGCGGCAGCGGATGGCACAGCGGGATGAGCTCGCTGGTGCGCTTGGTGGCCATGATGCCGGCAATGCGGGCCACGCCCAGCACATCGCCTTTCTTCACGGTGCCGCTCTCCACGGCGGCGAATGCCTCGGCGTTCATGGTGATGATGCCGTGGGCGGTGGCCTCCCGGAAGGTGACGGTCTTCTCGCTCACATCCACCATCACGGCGTTGCCGGAGGCGTCAAAGTGGGTCAGATTGGTTTCAGATGTATTCATATTTTTACGCTATCCTTCGTACAACCTCTCAGTCTCGTCGCAAGCTCCTCGACAGCTCCCCTAGTAGGGGAGCCTCTGGCGAAACCGTTTACTTTGAGGGGACTGCCAAAGCCTCCCCTCGATAGGGGAGGTGGCACGGCGGTAGCCGTGACGGAGAGGTTTATATTCTCTCAGCAATGCCCAAATCCGCAGTTGGGCCAGTGGCACTCGGCGCAGCCAAGGCAGAGACCACCCTCGCCCAGACGGGCAATATCCTCGGCGGTGATGGCATCGTCGGCCAGCAGACGGGGCAGCAGCAGGTCAAAGATGGTGCGCTTGGCGTACATGACGCAGCCGGGCAGACCACAGACCGGCACACCGTCCAGATAGCTCACGAGGAACATGGCGCCCGGCAGCACCGGTGCGCCGTAGGTGACGATGTCCGCGCCGGTGTTCCGGATGGCCAGCGGGGTGCGGTCGTCGGGGTCCACGCTCATGCCGCCGGTGGTGAAGATGAGCTCACAGCCCGCCTCTTTCGCTTCCAGAATGGCGGCGGTGATGCCCGCCGGGTCGTCGTCGCAGACCTTGTGGAAGGTCATCTCGCAGCCGTACTCGGCCAGCTTGCCCACGAGGATAGGGGTGAACTTATCCTCGATGCGGCCCTTGAACACCTCGCTGCCGGTGGTGATGACGGCAAACTTCTTGGCCTGCATGGGCAGCACGTTCAGGATAGGCTCACTGCCTGCGGCAGCCTGCATGGCCTCCATCTTCTCCTGCTCGATGACCAGCGGGATGATGCGGGTGCCGGCCAGTTTCTGGCCCTTTTTCACGGGCAGGTCGCCGTGGATGGTGGCGATCATCATCTGGGGCGTGCGGTTCACGGCCAGCAGGGCTTCGCGGTTGATCTTCAGCAGGCCGTCGCAGTCGGCGATGAGCTCGATCTTGCCCTCCTTCGGCTCGGTGCCGTGGATGTTCCTGCCCGCAGCGGCCTTGTACAGCAGAGCGGCGGCTTCGTCCTCGTGGAGGATGCCGGGCGTTTTCTCCCAGACGTAGAGGTTTTCTTTGCCGATGGAGAGCAGCACGGGGATGTCCTCGGGCTGGATGATATGGCCCTTGCGGAAACGTGCGCCCTTGAACTCGCCGGGAATGATTTGGGTAATGTCGTGGCAGAGCACCTGGCCTGCCGCGTCTTCGGTACGAATCAGTTTCATATCTGTCTTCTCCTTACAGGCCCGGCATCTGGGCAACGAGCCAGTCGGCCAGAGTCTGCGCATCTTCCAATCCAAAATCTGCCCCCGGAATGTCTCCCACCACTGCCAGCGGCTGGAAAGACACCGGTGTGTCCGAAATTTCTTTGCGGACAACTTCGATTTTCGGCCAGCCGCTGTCCTTGAAGCCTTCCAGCAGCACCAGATCATAGCCGTGGCGCTCGAAGAGCGCCAGCAAGTCCTGCTCCGTCAGGCGGAACATCTCGGTCAGCAGATAGCGCTGGCCGGAGTAGACCGCCACGCCATCGGCCCCCGCTTCCCGCAGGCGGAAGCTGTCGGTGCCGGGAACATCGGGGGTGAAATCATGGCCGTCGTGCTTGATAATGCCCACTTTCAGCCCCCGGCTGCGCAGGGCAGGCAGAAGCTTTTCCAGCAGCGTCGTCTTGCCGCTGTTGTGCAGGCCGCTGACGGCCAGCACCGCCGGGCGCTTGAGTTCGATCTCCTGGGCCAGAGCCTCTTTCTGTTCACTGTACAAAACGGAGCACCTCCACTTCTTCGCCCGGAGTCACCGGGCCGCTGCCCGCAGGCAGTTCAACGAGGCAGTTGCAGCCGATCATGGCGGAAAGGCTGCCGGACGAGTGGGCTTCGGCGTTGCCCTCGCCGGGGATGGTCACGCTGCCGCCCATGGCCTTTGCCCGCAGATAGCGGTTCCCCTTGCTGGACTTCGAGAAGCCCGTGGTCAGGGTGCGGGTGGTGCGGGGAAGAAGGCAGCTTTCCTCACAGCGCCCCGCCGCCCGCAAAAGGGCCGGGACGGCATATTGCTCCAGCGTAGCGGCGGCGGCAAAGGGGTTGCCGGAGAGGCAGAACACCAGCTTGCCGCCCACTTTCCCGGCCAGCATGGGGCTTCCGGGCTTCTGGGCCACGCCCGCAAAGAGGATGTCCGCATTCAGCTGTTCCAGCACAGCGGGCAGATAGTCTTTCTGCCCCACCGAGACGCCGCCGCTGGTGATGACGGCATCGCACTCCGCCAGCAGTTCCCGCATCTCACGGGCGATCTCCTCCGGGTCGTCGGAGCAGTGCCGACGGTTTACCGCAAAGCCCAGCTGCCGCAGGCGGGCGGCGTTCTGGACGCCGTTGGCGTCGTATATTTTGCCGGGCGTCCAAGCCTCGCCCGGAGCTAAAAGCTCGCTTCCTGTGGCCAGAACGCCCACGGTCAGCGTCTTGTAAACGGGAACTTCAGCGTATCCCTGCCCGGCCAGCACACCCAGATGGGCGGGGGAGAGTACCGTACCGGCCTCGGCGATGACGGCACCGGCGG
>OHLZ01000627.1_pt1 | contig 11481 bp, 9 predicted proteins | sample 1569211 | NCBI WGS metagenome assembly OHLZ01 (sample SAMEA3879606, study PRJEB24766) | human gut metagenome | biome: human-associated habitat; feature: feces | place: USA | collected 1985/1987
GCCTTGCAAAGGCAAAAAAGAAGAAGGCGCTGGAGCGCTGCTTTGAGCAGCCGGTTCCCGCCGAAGTATACGAGGCGCTGGAAGCCCAGCTGACCGAAGCCGCAAAGGAGGCTGCCCGGAATGCCGAAAAAGAATAATACCCCCGCAAAACCTGCGCTGGCCCCGGAAGAAGCCCTGTTCCAGGCCGTGAGCCTGTGCCGCAAGGCCGGTGCGCTGACCATGGGCTTTGACGCCGTGGAGGAAGCCTGCGTCAAGGGCAAGGCCTGGCTGGTGATGACCGCATCCGACGCCAGCGCCAAGACCGTGCAGCGCCTGAACTACGCCGTGGGCGATTTGGTGGATGTGATCACCATGCCGCTGACCCAGGACCGGCTGGCCGACATCAGCCGCAAGGCGGTGGCTGTTTACGCGGTGACCGACCGCAACCTCGCAAAGCTCTGCTTCGACCGCCTGTCGGACTGCGGAGCAATCAAAAATGAGGAGGATATGAGCGAATGATCGTAAAATATAAAGTGAGTGATTTTGCAAAGGACCTGAACCTCTCTGCCAAGAAGGTTCTGGACGAGCTGGCTGCCATGGGCAGCACCGGCAAGAAGAACAGCTCCAATCTGGAAGAGAACGAGCTGAACTACCTGCTGGAGAAGTTCAGCAAGGACAACAGCGTCAAGAGCCTGGACGAGTTCCTGAACAGTGCCAAGGCCCCCAAGGCTGAGCCGAAGCCCGCCGAGAAGAAGGCGGAGCCCAAGGCCGAAAAGAAGCCCGAGGCCCCCAAGGCTGAGCCCGCAATGGCCGAGGCAAAGCCCGCTGCCAAGCAAAGCAACAAGAAGAACGAGCAGCACAAGAAGCGCGAGGAGAAGACCGTCTCCCTGAGCGAGCTGGCCCGTGAGACCGGCGCAAAGGCTACGGCTGCTACTGCTCAGTCCGTCTCTGTCCGCCGCGAGGACAATCAGGTCACCGTCGATACCCGCACCGTCGATATGAACGTGGACCGCTTCGACGCCCGTTACGACGATCTGGCTTCCACCAAGAACACCGAGAACCGCCGCAAGCCCACCCCCCAGGGCAACAAGCAGAAGTTCACCCAGCGCGGCCAGCGCCAGCGCCAGCAGTTCCAGAAGGGCAAGCGCGAGACCGAGTTCGAGCGTCTGCAGCGCATCCAGCTGGAAAAGGCCCGCAACGCCCAGCTGAAGGTGCTGATCCCCGACGAGATCACCGTCGGCGAGCTGGCTGCCCGCCTGAAGCAGCAGGCCGGCAAGGTCATCGCCAAGTTCATGCAGATGGGCGAGATGCATGCCATCAACGACATCATCGATTTCGATACCGCCGCTCTGGTGGCCGAGGAGTTCCACGCCAAGGTCGAGAAGGAAGTCCACGTCACCATCGAGGAGCGCCTGTTCACCCAGGAGGAGGATTCTCAGGACGACCTCGTCACCCGTCCCCCGGTCGTCTGCGTCATGGGCCACGTTGACCACGGCAAGACCAGTATCCTGGACGCTATCCGCAAGACCAACGTCACCGCAGGCGAGGCCGGCGGCATCACTCAGGCCATCGGTGCATATCAGGTCAAGGTCAACGACAGCCTCATCACCTTCCTGGATACCCCGGGCCACGAGGCGTTCACCTCCATGCGCGCCCGCGGTGCCAACATGACCGATATTGCAGTTCTGGTCGTCGCCGCCGATGACGGCATCATGCCCCAGACGGTCGAGTCCATCAACCACGCCAAGGCCGCCAACGTCAAGCTCATCGTGGCCATGAACAAGATGGATAAGCCCACCGCCAACCCCGAGCGCGTGATGGAGGGCCTGACCAAGTACGGCATCATCACCGAGGACTGGGGCGGCGACGTCGCCTGCATCCCCGTCTCTGCTCTGACCGGCATGGGCATCAACGACCTGCTGGAGCGCATCGCGCTGGAAGCCGAGGTCATGGAGCTGAAGGCCAACCCCAACCGCCGTGCCAAGGGCGCTGTCGTCGAGGCTCGTCTGGACAAGGGCCAGGGCCCCATCGCCACCATTCTGGTGCAGAACGGCACCCTCCACTCCGGCGACGTCATCATCGCCGGTACCGCCGTGGGCCGTGTGCGTACCATGCGCAGCGACAAGGGCATTCTGCTGAACGACGCCGGCCCCTCCACCCCTGTGGAGATCACCGGTCTGACCGCTGTGCCTGAGGCCGGCGACCTGTTTGAGGCCGTCGAGGACGAGCGTCTGGCCCGTGAGCTGGCCGAGCAGCGCATCGCTGCCGCCAAGGAGAAGCAGTTCTCCGCCTTCCAGAAGGTCACGCTGGATAACCTGTTCAGCCAGATGGCTCAGAACGATATGAAGGAGCTGGCCATCGTCGTCAAGGCTGACGTGCAGGGTTCCGCCGAGGCTGTCAAGCAGAGCCTCGAGAAGATCTCCAACGACGAGGTCCGCGTCCGCGTCATCCACGCCGGTGTCGGCGCCATCAGCAAGTCCGACGTTGACCTGGCCGACGCATCCAACGCCATCATCATCGGCTTCAACGTCCGCCCCGACAACGTGGCGAAGGAAGAGGCCGCTGCCACCAAGGTCGAGATGCGTATGTACCGCGTCATCTACGACGCCATCAACGACGTCACCGACGCTATGAAGGGTATGCTGGCTCCCAAGTTCCGCGAGGTGTCTCTGGGCGAGCTGCAGGTCCGTCAGGTCTACAAGATCTCCAATGTTGGCACCGTCGCAGGCTGCCGTGTCACCAACGGCAAGATCACCCGCGACAGCAAGGTGCGTGTCGTCCGTGACGGCATCGTCATCACGGAGGACGAGATCGCATCTCTGAAGCGCTTCAAGGACGACGCCAAGGAAGTGGCCGAGGGCTACGAGTGCGGCGTCACTCTGGCAAAGTTTGCCGACGTCAAGGAAGGCGACGTCTACGAGGCCTTCAAGATGGAAGAATACCGCGACTAAGAGAATAACCTCTCAGTCTGCTTCGCAGACAGCTTCCCTACCGAGGGGAGCCTCTGGCGAAGAGAAAAAGCTTTCCGGAATGCCAAGGCCTCTCCTCGATAGGAGCAACAGCGACGACCGCCGCCAGTGGCGGAAACAGGGAGTTGCTGTTGGGGCCGCGGCCAGCAAGACGCAAGCGAAGCGCTGCGGATGCTGGGTGCCGCAACCCGGGCAGTGGCATTGCGAAGCAATGACGGAGAGGTTCATTTCAGAGGAGAAACTATGTCTCAGAAAAATATGGGCCGTCTGGCGCAGGACATGAAGCGTGAGCTCATCGCCATCATCGGACGGCTGAAAGACCCGCGGCTGGAGGGCGGTCTGCTGACCGTCACCCGGCTGGATGTGACGCCCGACCTGGACGTGGCGAAGGTCTATGTGAGCGTGATGGGCCGTGAGGACGGCCCCAATCCCGCCATCGAGGCCCTGAACCGCGCCGCAGGCCATGTGCGCACCGAAGTGAGCAAGAAAATGCACATCCGCAAGGCACCCCGCTTCATCTTTGTGGAGGACGACGGTGCCGCCTATGCAGCCCACATCAACGAGCTGCTCCGCACGCTGAATGTGAACGGCGATGCAGAGGACTCCCAGCCCGCCGAGACCGAGGAATAAATCCAGCGCTGCGGAAAGGATGGAACCATCAAATGACAGAACAGCTCAATGTGCAGCAGATGGCCGAGCGCCTCTGTGCTGCGGACAACATTCTGATCCTGTGTCATAAAAACCCGGACGGCGACACCATCGGCTGCGGCAGCGCCCTCTGCCACGCGCTCAAGGCGCTGGGCAAGACGGCAGCCGTCCTCTGCTCCGATGCAGTGCCTTCCCGCTACAGCTTTACCGCACCGGTGCCGTTCCGGGGCGAGTTTGAGCCCAAGACCGTTGTGGCCGTGGATGTTGCCAGCGTGCAGCTCTTTGGCGAAAACAACGGCATGCCGCAGTATACCCGCCATATCGATCTCTGCATCGACCACCACGCGGGCAACAGCGGCTATGCGGATTTCACCCTGCTGGACGGCAACGCGGCCGCAGCGGCAGAGCTTCTGTATGAGGTCATCAGCGAGATGGGCGTGGAGATCACCCCCCTCATCGCCAACTGCCTCTACACCGGCCTCGCTACGGACACCGGCTGCTTCCGGTTCTCTTCCACCACTGCCAACACCCACCTCGTGGCGGCAAAGCTCATTCTGGCCGGTGCGCAGGTGGAGGAGCTGAACACCCTGCTCTTCGACACCAAGCCCCGGGAGCGGATGGAGGCGGAGCGTATCGCCCGCAACCATCTGGAATATCATCTTGAGGGCCGCTGCGCCCTGATGTATCTGACCCGGGACGAGATCGAGCAGAGCGGCGTGGACCCGGCTGACCTGGAAGAGCTGACCAGCCTGCCCATCAGCATCGAGGGGGTCAAAGTGGGCCTGCTGCTCCGTCAGCAGCCCGGCGGCAGCTACCGCATCAGTGTGCGCGCCGCCAAGGGCGTGGACGCCTGTGCCATCGCACGGCGTCTGGGCGGCGGCGGCCACACCCGCGCAGCGGGCTGTGAGCTGCTGGGCAACCTCGACAACGCCAAGAGCGCCATTCTGGCCGAAGTGGAGGCGGAACTCGACCGCCCCGAGACGCAGGAGGAAAGCTGATGCAGGGCATCCTTATCGTAGATAAGCCGATGGAGTGGACCAGCTTTGACGTCATCGCCAAGCTGCGCGGCATCCTTGGCACCCGCAAGCTGGGCCACAGCGGTACGCTGGACCCCATGGCCACCGGCGTTCTGCCGGTGTTCTGCGGCGGGGCCAGCAAGGCCGTGGACCTTCAGCTCGACCACACCAAGACCTACTGCGCCCGGCTGCGGCTGGGGATGCAGACCGACACCGGCGACATCACCGGCACCGTGCTGGAAACAGCTCCGGTGACGGCAGGGGAGAAGGAACTGCTGGCCGTTCTGCCCCGGTTCCTCGGCCCCCAGATGCAGACGCCGCCCATGTACTCGGCGGTCAAGATCAACGGCCAGCCCCTCTATAAGCTGGCCCGCGAGGGCGTCACGGTGGAGCGGAAGGCCCGCCCCATCGAGATCCTGAACATCCGGTACGGCGGCAGCCCGGCGGAGAACGAATACGTCCTCACCGTCCGCTGCTCCAAGGGGACGTATATCCGCACCCTGTTGGAGGACATTGCCGCCGCTATGGGCCAGAAAGGCACCATGAGCGCTCTGCGCCGCACGACGGCGGGTGTCTACACCGAGGCCGACGCCCACACGCTGGAAGAAATCCTTGCGGCGAAAGAGCAGGGGTCTGCGGCCCTGGAAGCGCTGATGCTGCCGGTGGAAAGCGTGTTCACCCCGCTGCCGCTGCTGGTGGTGGAGCCCTGGGTGGAACAGCACCTGTACAACGGCTGCCCCACCAGCCGCTACCCGGCGGCAGACGGCCGTTACCGTGTCCGCAATGCCGAGGGCCAGTTCCTGGGCCTTGCGAACATCACCGGCGGCGTGCTCAAGGTCGAAAAACTCTTTGTAGAGAGGAATTAAAGAACATTCATGCAGATCTATTCACAGCTTGCGCCGCTTGCGCTGGGCGGTGCCCACGGCTCTGCTGTGGCAATGGGCTTTTTTGACGGCATCCACATCGGCCACCGCGCGGTCATCAATGGCGCAGTGGAGTGGGCCAGGGCCCACGGCGCGGCACCGGCGGTGTTCACCTTCCGCCTGCCCACCGAAAACAAGATGAAGGGCAAGCGCCTGCTCTCCACCGAGGACAAGCACGCCCTCATCGCCAGCCTCGGCGTGGAGCACTATCTCTGCCCCGATTTCGAGGAGATCAAGGCCATGACGCCGGAGCAGTTCGTGCTGGGCATCATCCGGGACTGCAACGCCCGGGCGCTGTTCTGCGGCGAGAACTTCACCTTCGGGGCCAGGGCGGCAGGCACACCGGAGCTGCTGCGTCAGCTCTGCGCGCCGCTGGGCGTGGAGGTAGTCGTCCTGCCGATGGCACAGTTTGAGGAGAAGCCCGTTTCCTCCACCCGCATCCGCACCGCGCTGGAAGGCGGTGACATCCCGGCGGCCAATGCCATGCTGGGGATGCCCTACGCCATCCGCTTCACGGTGCATCACGGGGCGGGCCTTGGCCGGACGCTGGGGGTGCCGACCATCAACCAGCTCTACCCGCAGGGCTTCCAGCTGCCCCGGTACGGCATCTATATCACCCGCACTAAGATAGGGGACAGGTGGTACCCCTCGGCCACCGGCCTTGGCACCCGGCCCACCGTCAACAGCGACGAGAGCAAGGTGACCTGCGAGACCTTCATCCCCGGCTTTTCCGGTGACCTGTACGGCACCGACCCGGTGGTGGAGTTCCACGCCTACCTCAGCCCCAGCAAAAAGTTCGACACGCTGGATGAGCTGCGCGCGTGCATCGACCACGCAGCCCAGCGCGCGCAGGAATACTTTGCGGAGTGAACTTTATGAAAAGAACAACACAGAAATGGTGCCTGCGCATCCTGGTCTGGCTGGCGGCGGTGCTGGTCCTTCTGGGGGTGGCAGACTCCTGCCGTGTTCAGGAAGACCCCCACCGCACACTGGTGCAGGGCAGTCTGCAGGAACTGAACGACAGCTGGACGCTGGAAACAGACCAGCGGGCCGTATATGACATTCCGGAAAGCATGGGGGAAAGCCTGATGCTGAGCATCCGCAGCACGAAGCAGAAGTTCAGCCTCGGGCTGCGGGCGGCGGACGGTCAGGAGACGGCGTTCTATACCTACGACCCGGGCAGCGGCCCGGCAGAGATGCGGCTCTTTGCCGCTCTGCCGGAGGGCGCGGCCGGAAAGACGCTGGTGCTCCGCTGTGCGGAGCCGTCGGCCCTCAGCGCGATGCTGAGCAGCGAGCCGGTGCTGGCTGCCCAGACGAAACTGAGCGGCTATTACTTCAGGCGCAGCCTTTACGCGCTGGTGTTCTTCCTGCTCTGCGTCCTCTGCGCCGTGGAGCTTGGCGTTCTGATGGTGACGATGCGCAGCATCTTCACTCCGGAGGTCCGCCATCAGACCCGGGTGTTGATCGGGCTGATGCTGGACGCCGGCATCTGGATACTGACGGATTCCGAGCTGCTGGCACTGGTGACGGACAGGGCGAATCTCGTCGTGTTCGTCTCACTGGTCACCTTCAGCCTCACAGTGCCTTTCACGCTGGAATTCGTCCGCTGTACCATAAGGAATGATGGCTGGCTCATCCGCCTCCCGCAGATGGCTATGCTGGTACTGCTGGCAGCAGATGCTGCGGGTTGGCTGCTGGCCGGACAGCCCATGCTGTGGCTGCTCATGCCCATTCATATCACCGTCATTGCCAGCATTCTGGCAGCATTCCATACCCTCGTGGTCTCCTATAAAAAGAACCACAGCGGCGAGGTGAGGAACATCCTGCTGGCTTTCGGCGTGCTGGCAGCGGGTGCTCTGCTTGCGCTGGCGACCTTCTACAGCGGCTACCGGGGCCGGACTTACGCCGTGTGCTACTGCGCCGGTCTGCTGGGATTTCTGGTGATGCTGGGCCGCATCGTGCTCCACCGCATCCGGCAGGCTGTCAACGAACAGGCCCAGCTGGAAAACTACAAGAAGCTGGCCTACGCCGACTCGCTGACCGGGCTTTTCAACTATACGGCCTTCAAATATATGAAGTCCCGCTGGCCCGAGCGCACGGACTGGATCTACATCGTTATGGACGTCAACTGGCTCAAGCAGACCAACGACCAATACGGCCACCGTGCCGGTGACGAACTGCTCTGCTGTGCGGCCCGCTGCATCCGGGAGGCCTTTTACCGGGCCGAGGACTGCTTCCGCATCGGTGGCGACGAGTTCGCGGTCATTGCGGCTGCGACGGATGAGGAGGCTGTGAAGGCAGCAGTCGAAACGCTCCGGCGGCTGTGCGCGGAGTGGGATGCGAAGGAAGAGTATCCCGTCTCCATCGCAGTGGGCTATGCCATGCAGGCAGGCCGCACCATGACGGCGGACGAGCTGTTCATGGAGGCCGATGCTGCGATGTATCAGAACAAAGCCGAGATCAAAAAGGCTGTGGGCGGCATCAGCCGCTGAATAAAACAAGAACGCACCTCACCGATGAAAGCCATCGGTGAGGTGCGTTTTTGCTTCGTCAGAGGGAGAGACCGGAAAAATAGAGGTGCTCCACCGTTTCCTTTTCGGCGGCGGAGAGGGACGTATCTGCGGCCATGGCGGCGCGGATGCTTTCCTGGGTATCCGGGTAGGAGCTGAGGGTGATGCAGGTGGTTTCGCTGTCGGCATCGAAGTGGAGGGCAGCGCGGTCTTGCGGCGTCCAGACGTTCCAGCCCGGGGAACCGCTGGTCATGAAGCCGGCAAGCGCCTGCTTCAGCCGGGCCGAAAGGGCCTGCGCACCTGCCGAAGACAAATCAGCACAGGCAGAATAGCTGCTTTCGGACGAGAAGAGCGCCAGCGGCAGGCCGTGGAAGGAGCCGAGGCCCGGGATAGCCGTCTGACTGTCGGCCCCGCCGTAGTCGATGAGGCCAAGCCAGACCGGAGCATTGCCGCCCAGCGCTTCGGCGACAGCTTCGGTGCTGCTCCAGCGGCAGAGGGCTGAGCCGTATTTTACGGCATAGGCCCGGGCCGCGCTGGAAGCGGGCCGCAGGTCGTCCCGGACAAAGCCGCTGAATTCGGTGGCGCTGCTGAGCAGCAGGAGGGGGACAGCACTCCGAGCGCCCCGGGAGAGCACCACATCGTCTGCGTAGAGGATGGTTGGTTTGCCGAGGGCCGCAATGCGGGCCGGTTCAAGGCCGCAGAGCCATTCCCGGACGTCCGCCCCCGGCGTCAGCAGCCATTCGGCGGCGGAAGCCGTATCAGCGGACCGCCCGTCTTCCACGGCCAGCGGCGCGAAATTTTCGGCCAGCTTCTGGGCGGCGGCGTCCGGGTCGGCGAGGGACAGCCCGCCGGAGATGGCGACGGATTTCTGAAAGCGCCCACGGAAGAGCGGGCTGCCCGCAAGGGCCGCTGCCATCCGCCCGCCGTCAGAGAAGCCGCAAAGGGTGATGTTGTCGGCGTCGCCGCCGAAGCGGCGGATGTTGTCCCGCACCCAGTCCAGCGCCCGGGCGATGTCCAGCAGGGCAAAGTTTCCGGTGGCGTCCGGGTCTGGAGTGAGGGCGGGCAGGCAGTTCCACCCGAACAGCCCCAGCCGGTAGTTGAGCGCGACAAAGACGCAGCCCGCGTCCCGCACGAGTTCACTGCCGGGCAGCTCGAGAGATGAGCCTGTGGCGGCGCTGCCGTGCAGATAGACGAGGACGGGCCGCTTTTTGGCGTCGGCGGAAGAATAAATGTCCAGTGTCAGGCAGTCCTCGGTGCCGAGGGGAAAGGTGGTGTACTGGTACGCCGCCGGGGCGGGGCTGGTGCAGTCCCGCACAGTCTGCCAGCAGGCGGGCTCCTGCGGCGCTGTCCAGCGGCTTTCGCCCGTGGGGGCAGCGCCATAGGGGATGCCGTACCAGCAGAGCTGACCGTTTTCGCCCTCTCTGCCCTTCACCGGGCCGTACTGGGTCTGGCAGAGAGCAGAGACAGGGGAGAACAGGCCGTTTTCGGTTTCAGAAAAAGCTGCATCAGCCGGGAGGAGCGGGCTTGAAAGAACCGCTGCGGCGGCTGCGCTTCCTTTGAGGAAGCTGCGGCGGGAAAAGCAATGTGTCATTCGATCTACCTCTTTATTACAATAGACAGATTATAACATGATTTGACGGGAAAACAACATCCTTATTTTTGCGGATCTGTAAAAATTTTTCTTGCTTTTTACGTTGGTTTCTGTTATACTAGCCCTGTTACCGCGATACGGGGCTGGGAGTATGCCCACTCGGGAGTACCGTTTTCCCGCTGCTGTGTCGCTGGCAAATAAAAATTTTATAAAGAGGTACTGTTACTATGAACAAGCAGGAAGTTATGGCCAAAGTCGCTCTGACCGAGAAGGACACTGGCTCTCCCGAAGTCCAGGTCGCTCTGCTGACCGCTCACATCAACGAGCTGAACGAGCACCTGAAGAAGAACCCCAACGATCACCACAGCCGCCGTGGTCTGATGAAGATGGTTGGCCGCCGCCGCAATCTGCTGGCCTACCTCCAGAAGAAGGACATCGAGCGTTACCGTGCTCTGATCGCAACTCTGGGTCTGCGTAAGTAATAGAAAACAGAGGGCAGGTACCGCAAAGGGTGCCTGCCCTTTGCTCTTTTATGTTGGATTTTCCCTTGTATCCCAGGCACTGGAACAAATAGGCCGCTGCTGCGTGTTGCAGCAGTAAATCGAACGCCTGTGTGAAGCGGCACGGACGCTGGATTTATTGCTATGATGCGCGGCGGGCAGCCTTTTGGAATATCAAACGGACATAAGGAGGCAAACCAAATGGCAATCGAATTTGGTTCCCGCAAAGAAAACTTTGACAACTTCAAAGTTTACGAGACTACGCTGGCAGGCCGCCCCTTCAAGGTGGAGATGGGCAAGATGTGCGGCTTGTCCAACGCAAGCGCCCTCATCCGCTACGGCGAGACCTGCGTGATGTGCAACGTGGTCATGAGCCCCAAGCCCCGCGAGGGCGTCGATTTCTTCCCCCTGAACGTGGAGTACGAGGAAAAGCTCTACGCCGCAGGCCGCATCCCCGGCAGCTTCATGCGCCGTGAGGGTCGCCCCGGCGAGCGCGCCATCCTGACCAGCCGCGTGGTGGACCGCCCCATGCGCCCGCTGTTCCCCAAGGAAATGCGCAATGACGTGTGCATCACCATGACCGTCATGAGCCTGGACCCGGACTGCAGCCCGGAGATCGCCGGCATGATCGGCGCTTCTCTGGTCACTGCTGTGTCGGACATCCCCTGGAACGGCCCCATCGGCGGCGTGCAGGTGGGTCTGGTGGACGGCCAGATCGTGCTGAACCCCACCCAGGAGCAGCGCAAGGTGAGCGACCTGGCCCTGACCGTAGCCGCTACCATGGACAAGATCGTGATGATCGAGGCCGGTGCCAACGAAGTGGACGAGGACACCATGCTGAATGCCATCAAGGCAGCGCATGTGGAGATCAAGAAGATCATCACCTTCATCAACGGCATCGTGGCCGAGCGCGGCAAGCCGAAGATCGATTTCCAGGTCGTGGGCCTCGATATGGACCTGTTCCACGCTATCAAGGAGAAGTATCTCGACGACTTCAAGGCCGCCATGGATACCGACGACAAGAATGTGCGGGATGCCGCTCTGCTGCCCATCATGGACAAGATCGCCGAGGAGTACCCCGACCTGACCGAGGCCGACCTCGACCTCGTCAGCTACAAGATGCAGAAGTACGTCGTCCGCCGCTGGCTGCTGGACGAGGGCAAGCGCGTGGATGGCCGCGGCATCAACGAGATCCGCCCGCTGGCCGCAGAAGTCGGCATCCTGCCCCGTGTGCATGGCTCCGGTATGTTCACCCGCGGCCAGACTCAGGTGCTCACCACCTGCACCCTCGGCGGCACCAAGGACAACCAGCTCATGGATGACCTGACCGACGAGCAGACCAAGC
>OHLZ01000628.1_pt1 | contig 11463 bp, 10 predicted proteins | sample 1569211 | NCBI WGS metagenome assembly OHLZ01 (sample SAMEA3879606, study PRJEB24766) | human gut metagenome | biome: human-associated habitat; feature: feces | place: USA | collected 1985/1987
TCACACCGGCATCACCATGCTGGTGGTCACCCACGAGATGGGCTTTGCCCGCGAAGTCTCCAACCGCGTCATCTTCATTGACGAGGGCCGCATTCAGGAGGATGAGCCGCCGCAGGAGCTGTTCACCAATCCCAAGCACCCGCGTCTGAAGGCATTCCTTTCCAAGATGCTGTAAGATAGAAAGAAACAACACAAAACCCGGAACTCTTTTCAAGCCGTCCTGGCTCTGAAGGAGTTCCGGGTTTTGTTCATTGTTTTTTTTTTTTCAGAGAGCTGTTTTGCAGCAGTCTTTCGCTTATGCTCAGTTGTCGGCTTCCACCTTGCTCAGGAGGATGCGGTCATTGTCGAGAGCCTTGCCGGCGTTCTCGCGGAACTTCTCGAGCAGGTCGTCCACGGTCATCTTACCGCGGGCCTCGCCCTTGATGTCAAAGACGATGCGGCCCGCGTCCATCATGAAGGTGCGGTTGCCCAGCTCCAATGCCTGATGCATATTGTGGGTGACCATCAGGCAGGTGATCTTCTTTTCGGCCACGATGCTCTTGGTGAGGTCCAGCACCTTTTCGGCGGTGGCGGGGTCGAGAGCGGCGGTGTGCTCGTCCAGAAGCAGGAGCTTCGGGGTGACGAGGGTGGCCATCAGCAGGGTCAGCGCCTGACGCTGACCGCCCGACAGCAGGCCCACCGGCTGCTTCATCCGGTCTTCGAGGCCCATATCCAGCAGGGCCAGCTTCTCACGGAAGATCTCCTTATCCTTGCGGGAGATGCGGGAGAAGATGGCGTTGGGGGCGGTCCCGGCGCGAAGGTAGGCCAGCGCCAGATTCTCCTCAATGGTCATGTTGGGTGCCGTACCCTTGAGCGGGTCCTGGAACAGGTGGCCGATGACCCGGCTGCGCTGATATTCCGGCGCGAAGGTGATGTCCTCGCCGCCCAGCGTGATGCTGCCCTCGTCGGCGATGAAGCCGCCGGTGATGGCGTTGAAGAGGGTGGATTTGCCCGCGCCGTTGGAGCCGACGATGGTGGCGAAGTCTCCCGCTTCCATGGTCAGGCTGACGCCGTTCAGGGCCACTTTCTCGTTGACGGTGCCGGGGTTGAAGGTCTTGTGCAGATCACGAAGTTCGAGCATTTCCATTTTACACACGCTCCTTCCGTGCCTGACGGGCCGCACTGCGGCGCTTCTCAAAGGCGATCTTCTCCTGGATGGCGGGCATCGAGATGGCCACCGCCACGATGATGGCGCTGACCAGCTTCATGGCAGCAGCCGGGACGTTGAAGCGGAGGGCCACCGCCACGATAAAACGGTAGAGACAGCTGCCGAACACGACGCCCAGCACACGGCGCACCATCGTCCGCTTGCCCACCAGCGTTTCGCCGATGATGAGGGAAGCCAGCGCGATGGTCACCATGCCGGTGCCTACGTTGATGTCGCAGCTCTTCTGGTACTGAGCCAGCAGGCCGCCGGAAAGGGCGGTCAATGCGCCCGAGATGCAGAGGCCCACCGTGATGGTGAAGGCGGGGTTGATGCTGGAAGCACGCACCATGGCAGCGTTATCGCCGGTGGCACGGATCGAGAGGCCGAGGCGGGTTCCGAGGAAGCCCACCATGGCGGCACCGGCCAGCGCGATGACTGCCGCCGCCAGCACCAGCTTATACCCGCCGCCCGTGAAGCTCAGGGCGCTCTTGGCGATGGAGAAGACGGTATCGGTCTTGACCAGCGACATGGTGGACGAGAAGCCCATCACGGCCAGGTTGATGGTGTAGAGGCCGGTGTTGACGATGATGCCGGCCATGATGCTCTCGACGCCGAGGCGGGTCTGCAAAAAAGCTGTGATGAAACCGGAGCACACACCGGCCGCCATCGCCGCCAGCAGGGCGAGGAAGGGGTGGCCGGTCAGCGCCACCTGACAGGCGACAGCGCAGCCAAGGGTGAAGCAGCCGTCGGTGGACAGGTCCGCGATATTCAGGATGGAATAGCTCAGAAACAGAGCCAGCGCAACGAGGGCGTAGATGCAGCCCAGCTCGAGCGCGGTCTGGATGACGTTGAGCGAAAAGATACTCGCCAGCATGTGTGTGCTCCTTTGAAATGTAATGATAAAGCAAACCCTCTCAGGCTGCTTCGCGTCCAGCTCTCCCGATGGGCGAGCTTTTTTGTGCTGATCTTCAACCTTTCCTTTACCTGCCAAAAGCTCCCCCTTTCGGGAGAGCTGGCAAAACCGTCAGGTTTTGACGGAGAGGGTTTCCTCCGATTGAGGTTCAGGAGAAGTTCTCCGCCGTGGTCACTTCCACGATCTCGGTGCAATAGGGTTTGAAGGCTTCCTTCAGGGCGTCCAGCTTGTCACCCTCAAAGCCCAGGGCGGCGGCGGTCTCGGTGTTGATGGTCACAATGCCGTTGTCAAAGGTCTGGTAGGACATTTCGGCAGCACTCTTGCCATCGCACAGGATCTCGGCCACCATGTCGGCGGTGGCCTCGCCCAGCTGGACGTAATCCACGCCGTAACCCACGAAGGCACCGTTCAGGGCGAAGCTGTCAGCGCCGGTGTAGTGCTGGACGCCTGCCTCGGTGAAGGTCTCGTAGATGGAAAGCTCGGCGGTCATGACGGTGTTATCGGTGGGGGTGAAGACAGCCTTGACACCGGCGGCGATGAGGGCCTCAGCGGCCATCTGGACTTCGGCGGTGGTGGTGCCGTTCTTCTCGATGTACTTGATGCCCTTGCTGTCGCAGAAAGCCTTGGCGTCTGCAATGGCCTGTGTAGAAGCATCCTGGCTCAGATCATACAGCAGGCCGATGGTGTCGATGTCGGGGTTGACGGCCAAGATGAGGTTCATGATGGCGTCAGTGTTCAGGGCGTCGGAAGTGCCGGTGATGTTCGGCTCGGTGTCAAAGCCTGCGGCAGCGGGGTCGGTGACGGCGGAGTAGACGACGGGGATGTCGGTGTCCTCCACAGCGGCCAGCATGGTAGCGGCGGTGGGGGTAGCCACAGCCACGATGACATCCACGCCGTCGGCCACGAGGTCAGCGCCGATCTGGTTCAGGTTGGTCTGGTCGGCCTGTGCATTGGCGTAGTAGTCGGCGTAGTCGAAGGTAACACCCTTCTCCCTGCCCACCTCGTCCAGACGCTCTTCCACCGACGCAACGATCTGGTTCAGAGAAGCGTGGTCAACATAGTTGACAATGCCCACCTTGAAGGTCTGGCCTGCCTCGCTGGCGGCGGCAGAAGATGCTGCTGCACCGGAAGCGGTGCCGGATGCAGTGCTCGAAGCGGACGAACCGCAGCCGGTCAGACCCAGAGCGGAAACGGCAGCGGCGGCCATAGCGGCTTTCAGAAAGCTGCGGCGGGAGATCATCTTCATGGTTTTCATAGCGGTTGCTCCTTCCCTGAAGCGGGCGGCATGTAAAATAAAAACCCGCTCCACTTGCGGGACGGGCTTTTGTTCTCATATAACAAAACGACCCTGTCCCTGTGTGTTCATCCACAAGGACAGAGTCGAGAAATTCGAATCTGCGGTGCCACCTTGCTTGCCTTGCCCGCTTTCCTCTTGAAAGCCACAAAGCCCCTCACGGAGAGCCAACACTCCCCTGCCCTGTAACGGAGGCTTCCGTCCCAAGCTACTAAAGGCTCTGCCTCGTTTGCCCGGCCCTCGGCGGCCCACGAATCTCTGCCCCGCTCTCGCCCGTTTTCACTGTCCGGGCTCACTGAAGATGCGCTTTGCAGGTTCTCTTCCGCCTCATCGGTTTGATTGCATTATACACTTTATCCGTGTAAAGTCAAGAGGGAATTTCAAAATTTTCCGTCAGATTTTTTCACGTTTCATCACTCGAGGTTGAGTTTGTTTCGCATCAGCCAGACCGTCAGCCCGAACCAGAAGACACCGAATGCCGCCGCGACGCCCAGCGTGACCATCGCGCTCTCCATGTAGCCCAGAGCCGATACGGCAGTCTCGATGCTGCCCATATCGCCTACGGCGCTATAGATGGTCGTCTCGTAGACGCCGGTGCCGATCTGGAGCAGCTTTTCGAGCCAGCCCTGCAGATACTGCATGACAAAGAAGCTCAGGATGCCCGCCAGCGCGGGGTGGTTCTTGAACTGATGTCCCACCATGCAGGCAGCATAGATGCAGGCGATGGCGCTGACCATCCGCACGAAGCTGACGACGCCGCTGAAAGCCAGCGCCCCCCAGAACTCCATGTTACAGCGGGCAAATATCTCCCGGATGGCCGACCACATCAGCGGCAGCTGCTCAAGCAGGTCCATATCCGACATCATCAGGACAGCCAGAATGCCGAAGGAAAGGCAGGCTGCGAGGATGCTGCACAGGCTCCACACGGTGCTGGAGATGAGCTTCGAGGTCACAAGCTGTGTTTCCGTCACCGGCAGGGTGTGCATCAGATAGCCCTCCCGGCCCAGCAGGTTGCGGTAGAACCGCTGCACGATGGTCATGATGGTGACGACCACGGTGCCGATGATGACGGCGGTGTAGACAAGGCTCAGCAGGCCCACGAGAGTCGAATAGGCGTCACTATTGGTGGTGCCGTTCCATCTCCGGACGGACCCGCCAAAGAGCACCGACGCCGCCAGCAGGGCCAGATACATTCCGCCGTAGGTGCGGGCGGTGGCCCGGAACTCATATTTCAGTAACTTTTTCAGCATTTGAATACCTCCCGGAAATATGCATCCACACTCATGCCCTCGGTCTCGCGGAGCTCATCCACCGAGCGGTGGGCAAAAATCCTGCCGTTCTTCAGGAACACGGCTTCGTCCAGCACCGGCTCCACGTCCTCGATGAGGTGGGTGGAGATGATGACCGAGGCGTCCCGGCTGTAGTTGGTGAGGATGGTGTTCAGGATGTAGTCCCGCGCCGCCGGGTCCACGCCGCCGATGGGTTCATCCAGCAGGTAGAGCCGGGCGTTCCGGCTCATGGCAAGGATGAGCTGGACTTTCTCCTTGTTGCCCTTGGAAAGGCTCTTGAGGGGTGCTTTGGGCGAAAGCTCCAGCTTTTTCAGCATCTCATTCGCCTTGGCGGGGTCGAAGTCGGCGTAGAAATCCCGGAACATCTCCACCAGCTGCTCCACCCGCATCCAGTCGGGCAGCCATGCGGCGTCCGGCAGGTAGGAGACGATGGCCTTCGTGTCCGGGCCGGGGTCCATGCCCGCGATTTTTATACTGCCCGCCGTGGGCTGCAAGAGGCCGTTCGCCAGCTTGATGAGGGTGGTCTTGCCGCTGCCGTTGGGGCCAAGCAGGCCCACGATGCGGCCAAAGCCGATGTGCAGCTCGATGTTATCGAGGGCGTTTGTCCCCTTCTGGTAGGATTTCGTCAGGCCCTCACAAGTTAAAAGCTCATTCATTTGAATCACTCTCCTTTGTTTCCCAGCCCGTCATAAGCTTTGCGGCCTCTGCCGGGCCGTAGCCGATGCCGCGCATTTTCTCGAGATATTCGGCGGTCATAGCGCGGGCCGTCTCGTCCCGCAGCTGTTCCAAAAGGGCTGTATCTTCGGTGACGAAGCGGCCCGTGGTCCGCTCGGTGTAGACGAGCCCTTCCGCTTCCAGCTGGGCCAGCGCCCGCTGCATGGTGTTGGGGTTGACGCCTGCCGCCGCGGCCATGTCGCGCACCGAGTCCAGATGTCCGCCGGGCGGGTAGACGCCCGCTAATATTTTTGCCTTGAGCCGTTCCACGATCTGTGCGTAGATGGGGCGGCTCATATCGAATCGTTCGCCCATCGTCTCATCTCCTTGTGTTGCTGTGCTAAGTGCTTAATACAATAATACTCAAATCATCTTTTTTGTCAAGAGGGAATTTTCAATTTCTTCAAAATATGTTATACTGTCTTTTGTATGCCAGAAGAAAATGCGCAGGAGCACAGAATCTATGAAAGCGACCATCATCATCCCCAACATCAACGGCAAAGGCTGGCTCAAGGACTCCATCGAGTCGGTCTACGCCCAGACGGAGCAGGACTTCGAGCTTATCGTGGTGGATAACGGCTCCACCGACGAGAGCCTTGAGCAGGCCCGCAGCTATTGCAGCCGCCCGAACTTCCAGCTCATCGAGAACGGCTCCAACACCGGCTTTTCCCACGCCGTCAATCAGGGCATCGCCCGGGCGAAAAGCGAGTTCGTGGTGCTGTTCAACAACGACGCCTTTGCAGAGCCCCAGTGGCTGGCCGAGCTCATCCGCGTGGCCGAGAGCGACGAGAAAATTTTTGCCGTCCAGAGCCTTATGATCCGCCACTTCGACCGGGAGCTTGCCGACGACGCCGGCGATTACGTCACATGGATGGGCTTTGCCTGCAAGACCGGCGACGGCCGCCGGGCCAGCCGCTACACCAAACAGAAGCGCATCTTCTCGGCCTGCGGCGGCGCGGTCCTCTACCGCAAAAGCATCCTCGACGAGATCGGCGTCTTTGATGAAAACTTTTTTGCCTACTTCGAGGACGTGGACCTCAGCTGGCGCGCCAACAACGCGGGCTACAAGAATGTCCTCTGCCCCACGGCAAAGTGCTACCACATCTGCGGCGCCAGCACCGGCGCGGTGCGGTACAACGCCTTCAAGAGCCAGCAGAGCGGCCGCAACAGCATCCTTCTCCCCCTCAAGAACGAGCCTCTGCTGATGCTCATCCTCAACTTTATTCCGCTGGCGCTGGGCTATCTGCTCAAGTGCTACAAGTTCCACAAGCAGGGCTTCGGCGAGGCGTGGGACAAGGGAATGCACGAAGCCTTCGCCCTGCTCAAAAACGGCCAGCTGGGCAAGCGCCCCTTCCGCCTCCGCGATCTGCCGAATTATGTTCTCATGGAGCTGTGGATGATCTGGAACATGGTGCCGTATCTCTGGTATCGGCTGGTGGTCGTGCGGTTTGATTTGAAATAATTTTAGATATGCAAAAACCGGGAAGCTCTGGGAGCTTCCCGGTTTTTGTTTGTGATTCGTTTTACGCCGCCGCGCTGGCCGCACTTTCGGCCTGCGGCTCTGCGTCCGAGGCGGCTTCGCTTTCGGCGGTGCTGTCCGCTTCCTCGCTGGCGGCTGCGGCCTCCGAGGACGCGGCGTCGGAGTCAGCGGGCGTTTCGCCGCCGGTGGCGAGGATGGCGTCCTGTACCTCGCTGTCTGCCATCATGGCAGGCTCGGAGGCAGTGGACGCCGCCGTTGACTCGGGCTTCGTCTCGCTCTCGGTCAGGCCGGTGAGATACCAGCTGCCGCTCTGGCGGCTGAACAGATAGTCCATGTACTTGACCGGCGTATCCGAGGTGGTGGTGAGGATGCTGTCCGTTGCGTTCTGGTTGGGGATGTAGCCCACGGTGACGTGGAGGAGACCGTCCTTCTTGAACAGCCTGGTGACGGTGGCGCGGTAACTGCCCACGCTGCCGGTGACGGGGATCTTATAGCACTGGGTGGTGTCGTCGAACTCGATGGTCATATCCTCCATCTCGAAGGTCTTGTGGGTCATGCGGAAGCTGGGGCCGACAAGCTTTGCGAGGTAGGCGTCCACGTCCACCGAGGGGATGAGCAGCTGCTCGGTATCGGGGTCGGTGTTGTAGCCGTCGAAGCCGCCCTGGGTCTCCTGGATGCTGTACACACAGCCCCAGACAGCGGCCTCGCGGAGGGTCAGGTCGTCGATGTTCTCGATGCCCTCAAAAGGCACGGGGTCGAACAGCACCAGACCTTCCAGCTTGTCCTCGTATTCCTGCTTCTGGGCCGTATCGTCAAACAGCTTTGCCACGGCGTTCACGCCTGCGTGCAGCACGGTCAGCACACCGATGAGTACCAGCACCGCGATGACCAGCCCGAGGGCCTGCCGACCGCGGCGGCGGTGGAGCCGGGCGTGTTCTTCCGGGGTCATTTCTATCTTCATATGGTTATCGTCTCCTGCGTTGTTTCACTTTTCAGATAAAAACAGTATACCACAATCATGGGCAGGGTGCAAAACCCTGCCCGTGTTATTTTGGTGAAAGCCGTTCACTCCCAGTTCTTCCAGACGTCGGGCTGGTAGCCGACGGTGGCCTGACGGCCATTGCGGACGATGGGGGTGCGGAACAGCTGCTGGTTCTCGAAGAGCTTGTCTTCCTTCTGCCAGTCCACCAGCGCGTCCAGCAGAGCGAGGGTCTGCTTGTCCTTGGCGTTGGGATTCACCAGCGCCTGCCAGCCGCCCAGAGCGCGGGACACGTTCTCAAACTCGCCCCGGCTCATCTCTTTTTCTTTCAAATCGATCATCTGGAACTTGATGCCGCGCTCCTTGAAATAGCGCTGAGCCTTTTTGGTATCGAAGCACTTGGTGGTGCCGAATATCTGGATGTTCATGCTCTTGCCCTCCTGTCCGTTCTGCTCTATTGTAACATATCTGCGCCCGAAAGCCTATAGCATATTTTCTACTCCGCCGGGCCACACTGCTCTCAGCGCCTTTTTCTCATTTTGAATGGAGGTAGTACCAACATGAAAGCATTCGTAGACCCTGAACTCTGCATCGGCTGCACCCAGTGTGCCGGGCTCTGCCCCGAGGTATACCAGATGGAGGGGACTCTGGCCGTCGCCATCCCCGGCGACATCCCGCCCGATCAGGTGCCGCTGGCCGTGGACGCCGCCAACGCCTGCCCGGTGAGCGCGATAAGGGTAGAGTGACCCTCTCAGTCACGCCTGCGGCGTGACAGCTCCCCCAGAGGGGGAGCCCTTGGCAGGCCGGGCCACTTTCGCCTGACTGCTGAAGTATAATATCCCGCAAAAGATAGTGCCCTGCTATAGAGGACAGCTGCTTCAGAACAGACATTCATTGTCAAGCAGCTGTTGACCTTGGTAGCAGGGCACTCCTGTTTTAGGAACATACAGACTTTGCTCGTCCAGACAAAGCCTGACCGACACGCCAGTGGCTCTCCCTTTGGGAGAGCTGGCGCGCAAGCGCCTGAGAGGGCTTCTAACGACAGAGCGCTTCCGAAAGGCGGCTTTTTTTGTGCAAACTCTCCCCCATCCGCTCTATTTTGTGGTATACTATAGAATGTGAAATTATGGAATGGAGGACCACAAGCTATGCGTTTACTGGTCATTGACGGCAACAGCATCGCCAACCGTGCCTTTTACGGCATCAAACTGCTGACCACCAAAGACGGCCGCTATACCAACGCCATTTTCGGCTTTCTGAATATCCTGCTCTCCCTGCTCAAAGAATCTGAGCCCGACGAGGTGGCTGTGGCTTTCGACCTCAAAGCCCCCACCTTCCGCCACAAGATGTACGACGGCTACAAGGCCACCCGCCATAAGATGCCCGACGAACTGGCTGCCCAGCTGCCCGTCATCCGGCAGCTTCTGGCCCTGCTGGGCTATCGTGAAGTGACCGCCGAGGGCTGGGAAGCCGACGACATCCTCGGCACGCTGGCCGCCGCCTGCGCCGCCCGCAGCGACGACTGCTTCCTTGCCACCGGAGACCGGGACAGCTTACAGCTGGTCAGCGACACCACCACCGTTCTGCTGGCTACCACGGCGTTGGGCCGCAGCAAGACCGTCACCATGGATGTGGACGCCGTGAAGGAGAAATACGGCGTCACGCCCCGCCAGCTCATCGACGTGAAGAGCCTGATGGGCGACACCTCCGACAACATCCCGGGCGTGAAGGGCATCGGCGAGAAGAGTGCCTTCGCCCTCATCCAGAAATACGGCAGTCTCGAGGGGGTCTACGCCCACCTCGACGACACCACTGACAAGACCATCAAGCCCAAGCAGCGGGAGCACTTGTTGGAGGATAAGCCCCTGGCCCAGCTGAGCCACACCCTGGGCACCATCCGCACCGACGCCCCCATCGACACCGCCGAGGGCGCTTATGCCGTGGGCGAGGGCAACAAGGCTGAAGCCGTCCGGCTGATGCAGGAGCTGGAGCTCCACTCCCTCATCGCCCGCTTCGGCCTGAGCGACATCACCCCCGCCGCCGACCCGGAAAGAGCGCCGGCAGAGCCTCTGCCGGAAGCCGAGCTTGCCGCTCTGCCCGCTGAGCCGAAGGGCCATTACCTCGTGGCCGCGCGGCCCGCTGTCATGGGCAAGCAGGGCGTCCGCATCGTGGAGCTGCAGCCCGCCGCGTGGTATGCCGTGCAGGACAAGACCGTCTTTCCGCTGGAATCCGAAGACCTGCTCCGCCTGCTGGACAACAAAGATGTCACCCTTGACGTCTTCGACAGCGCGCCGCTCTACGCCCGCGCCATGGCTGCGGGCGGCTGGGGCAGCAGCATCGTCTGGGACGGCAAGCTGGCGGCCTATCTGCTGGACGCCTCGGCTTCCAAGTACAACCTCTCGGAGCTCATCATCAGCTACCGCGCCGACGCCGCTTTTACCTGTGAGAAGTGGCCGGACGCCGGTGCGCTGGCCGACCTGTTCGCCAAGATGAAGGCAGAGATCACCGCGCTGGAGGAAGACTCCCTCTACAACGACATCGAGTTCCCGCTGGCACAGGTGCTGGCCGACATGACCCGCATCGGCATCCTCGTGGACAAAGAGGGCATCGAGAAGTTCGGCGTGAAGATGCGCTCGGAGCTGGAAGACGTCCTCACCCGCATCCACATGGAGACGGGCAGCGCCAGCTTCAACCCCAACAGCCCCAAGCAGCTGGGCGAGATGCTCTTCGACACCATGGGCCTGCCCCACGGCAAAAAGACCCAGCGCGGCTGGTCTACCGACGCCGAGACGCTGGAAGCCCTGCGGGACTACCCGCTGGTGGAGGATATTCTGCAATACCGCGCCTACCAGAAGCTGAACTCCACCTACGTCGAGGGCCTGCTGAAGGTCATCGCGGAGGATGGCCGCATCCACACCCGCTTCAACCAGACCGAAGCCCGCACCGGACGTCTTTCCTCCGACAACCCCAACCTGCAGAACATCCCCATCCGCACCGAGCTGGGCAGCCAGCTCCGCGCTTACTTTGTGGCGCGGCCCGGCTGCGTGCTGGTGGACGCCGACTACAGCCAGATCGAGCTGCGCATCCTCGCCCACGTCACCGGCGACGAGCATATGCAGCAGGCCTTCCTCACCGGCGAGGACATCCACCGCAGCACTGCCGCCAAGATCTACGGTCTGCCCCTCGAGCAGGTCACGCCCCGCCTGCGCTCTTCGGCAAAAGCCATCAACTTCGGCATCATGTACGGCAAGGGCGCTTACAGCCTCTCGAAGGACATCGGCGTGAGCGTCAAAGAAGCAGACGCCTTCCTGAAAAACTATCTGGCCACCTTCCCGAAAGTCAGCGGCTACATGGACAAGACCATCTCCGACGCCCGGAGCTGCGGCTATGTGTCCACCCTCTTCGGACGCCGCCGCTCCCTGCCGGAGCTGGCCAGCAACAATCACAACATCCGGGCCAGCGGCGAGCGGATGGCCCGCAACACGCCGATCCAGGGCACCGCCGCCGACGTCATCAAGCTGGCGATGGTGCGGGTCTGGCGGCGTCTGCGGGACGAGAAGATGGAGAGCCGCCTCATCCTGACCGTCCACGACGAACTCATCGTCGAG
>OHLZ01000636.1_pt1 | contig 11252 bp, 8 predicted proteins | sample 1569211 | NCBI WGS metagenome assembly OHLZ01 (sample SAMEA3879606, study PRJEB24766) | human gut metagenome | biome: human-associated habitat; feature: feces | place: USA | collected 1985/1987
AAATCATTCACGGACAGTCCCGGCATTACGGTATCAAGGTCAATCACACAGACAGCTTTTCCCGTTGCATTATCGATCATAATATTATTCAGCTTGGTATCATTATGTGTAACACGCAACGGCAGCTTTCCCTGATCCTGCATATCGCACAGAACATGTGCCAGTTCTGTGCGGTCCAGCACAAACTGAATCTCTTTTTCCACATCTGCTGCTCTGTGACATATATCTTTTTCCACAGCAGTTTTAAACTTATCCAGCCTGTCCACCGTATTATGAAAATTTACGATGGTCTCATGAAGCGTTTCTGCCGGATAGTCTGCAAGCAGCCTCTGGAAATGCCCGAAAGCAACTGCACTCTGGTAAAAATCATTCTCATCTTTTACCATATCATAGCATGTGGCATTTTCAATGAATAAATATACTCTCCAGTATTCTCCGTCCTCATCTACATAATAAGGAAGTCCATCCTTTGTCATCACAAGATTCAGAGTCTCTCTCTCCACATCTCCACCGTTTTCCTGAATCTTTTTCTTCAGCCAGGCAGTAACACCGCTGACATTCTCCATCAGTTCCACAGGTTTGGTAAAAATACTCTTGTTCATTTTCTGAAGAATATAATGTTTGCCTGTACCATAAGTCAGGCGGTAAGTGTCATTGATATGTCCACTTCCATAAGGAACACATTCTGTCAGATTATCTTCCAGAACAAATGCACTGGTAATATTCTTTATCTCCCTGTTAATTTCCACTCAACTATTCCTCCCATAATCTCTGTGGATACAGCCCGTCATCTTTTAATTTCTGAATAGCAGCTACTACCACAGGTTTATCTTCTTTATAGGTTACCCCGTACCATTTATCCATGGATTTCAGCACTTTTACAGTTGCTCTCTTCTCACCAAGAAGCTCATCTACTACAAATGGCAGGAAATATTCGCATTTCAGAGGATTTACTTTCAGGTTCTCATCCAGGAATTTGGGGAATCTGTCTTTCAGCTCTTTCAGAATACTTGCAGAAAATCCCCACATATTCATGGACACCGTACTGCCCTCCGGAAGCATGGTCCATGTTTTTCCATCATCTTCTGTATATGCTGTACCGCCATCATGCTTTTCGATATGCGTGCGCTCATTGATCTTAAGAAGATGTCCTTCTTCATCTGTTACGCACACACCTCTTGCCACATGTCCATTCTCTGTCAAAGTATTCTCCAGTTTATAGCCGACCATCATATATCTGTAAGTATCTGCGGTATCTTCGTTCTCTGTCAGGAAATCATATGCCATCTTAAATGCATGGCTTCCATAATAGTCATCTGCATTGATCACTGCGAACGGTCCGTCAATCTCATCCATACAGCTATATACAGCATGTGCTGTTCCCCAAGGTTTTACACGTCCTTCCGGTACTTCATAGCCTTCCGGAATGTTGTCGATATTCTGATAAGCATATGCTACGTCCATGTATTTTTCCATACGTTTTCCCACATGCTCTTTGAACTCTTCTTCGATCTCGTGTTTGATTATGAATACGACCTTCTCAAAGCCGGCTCTCTTTGCATCATACATGGAAAAATCCATGATAATATGTCCGTCATTGTCTACAGGATCTAACTGCTTCAGACCTCCGTATCTGCTTCCCATTCCTGCTGCCATGATCACTAATACTGGTTTATTCATTATAATTACCTCCATGTCTTTAGGATCTTTCGTTTCTAGATTCATTGTAGTATAACTATTTCCAGAAATCTTTATCCTATTATTTTCTTAATTTGCATTATTTATGTGGTTTAATTGTTCCAGATAGCTGATGAATTTTTCTGCCATTTTCTGATTCTGTGCATTCACCATAATAGCCGCATGCGCATCATCATAAGAAATAATCTTCTTCTTTTTAAGCATATTATCTTCCGGAAAATCAATGGTTTCTTGAAAACCATCCTGTTTTTTGTACTCTTGATATACATCTTCTCTACAGATCAGTACATCCACTGCATCTGCGCCTACCAGCGTTGTCAGCGCTGTCTTTGAGGACAGGCTTCCTCCATCTTCCGGAATGTTCGCCTGTATCCGGATGATCCCGTCCTTTTCGTCAATGCCTGCGTATTTACAGAAATCTTTGTTCAATTCTTCTGCCTTCTGCGAATCGCCCCCTGTGACCGCTACATTCAGAAGAACTGTCGTATGTCTGCCCTTGTACATCGTACAGCCAAGGTAGATAACACCGATTATCACTGCAAGTATAACCAGCCATGTCTTATAGTACATCCACAGATATTCTACCTTTTTTTCCAACGGCATTGAACCAAAATTTTTGTCCAAATATACTTCCTCCTTGTCTTTCATCACTGTTCTTCATTATATCATACTTCCGGGCAAAAATAAGCGGAAGAGAACAGATTCCCATTCTCTCCCGCTTTCTTTTTTATTCATACGATTAATATTCAACTTCTACCGGCATTCCCGTCTCTGCTGATTCAAGAATTGCGATGATTGCAAGTGCAGTTCTTCTGGAATCTTCCAAAGTTACTCTGAATTCTTTTCCATCTACCAGACGATCTACGAAATCTCTGATACTTTCATAAGACAGACCCTTGCAACGGTCAAATACCATATTTGATACCAGAATATCCGGCACAGTTGCCTTCTCTTCTGTTACTTCCTCGATCAGGTTGTGGCTGGAAAGATCAAGACTGATCATTCCTTCTGTACACATCACACTACATCTGAAGTCGTTAATATTACGATTCCCGTTTGGTGTTACCCATCCGTTTTCCATATGGGCTACTACACCATTTTCGAATTCAATTGTTGTAAGATAAATATCCGGTACATCTACGCCGAGTCCTTTTAAGATGCCTTCTTTCTTAACCGAATATACTCGTTTTGCTTCTGATCCTACCAGCCATCTTAAGGAATCCAGACTGTGGCTTCCAAGGAACCATAAAATAGATGATTTAGAAGCCCATGAAAGCATATCTGTTGCAACCCATTTCACATCGCTGTGACGGATATATGCTGTATATGGTTTTCCCGCCGGCATTACGGAAGATAGCCGGACCATTCGCAATCAATATGGACTGTTGTACAATGCAGGTGTGTTTTCCGGTTCTACGTCTTTAGTTACTGAAGGCTGGAAAATACCGAATCATTTGGGCGATTGGGATAAATTGCGGAATTTCCTGGGTGGGGATTCTAAAGTGGCCGAGGCATTGAGTATTGCCGGGTTTGTGGGAAAACCCGGTGGACGGCGTGATGCTGATGAACCTTTTGCTTTCCAGGAAAAAGATGAAGTCGGGTATTGGTGGTTTAGCAGTGTCGATGGGTATAATTGCTGGGCGCTCTCCATCAATCCTTCGAATGTATCCGTACCACAATCTACGAATACATATAGTCGTGGTTACGGATTTAGCATACGTTTTATTCGTCAGTAATATGCCATTGTTTACTTTGAAACTTTAGACTCTTTGCGTAAAAACATCCGGATGTTGTTGTATAAAACATCCGGATGTTTTGTATTATAACATGGGGATGTTTTACTGCACAACATCCCCATGTTTTATTGGTTCGGTCTTAATCTGCTCTTTCCGCTCTTTTCTTCTTTCTCTGTTTATGATTGATGTTTCTCTGCTTTCTTCCTGAGAGAACTATCGCAAAATAATTGTTTAGGATGCATTGTGTCTTGCTCTTGGAGATATTAATTAATGGTCTCAGGGCATTTTTTATCTGTTGATTTTATTTTCAGTTAAATAATTGTTTAATTTAGGGGAAAATAATAATGGCTTTGGTATAGGTGATTACATGATTAATAATAGTAAACATGAAAAATATAATTGGGATTCTGGGAGTTTTTATTTTGGCAATATCCTGTTCCGGCGGTAAGAAGGAGTCTGCGGATGCCGGTCTGGAACTGACAGAAGATTCTGTTGTTTATTTATTGGCCGATAATGTGACGTTAGGAATAAAGGCTCTATTCCCTTTTATTGATAAAGATGGGCATGAATACCTAACTTTTCAGAATCAATTGGAACCAGAGATTTGTGTTTATGATTTGCAGTCGGGAGAGTTTGTGAAAAGCATCTTCTTTGATAGAGAGGGGGCTAATGGTGTTGGTATGTTCGGAGGATATCATATTATTGATTTTGATGAAATATATTTGCCCAGTTTGCAACAAAGTAAAGTGTTTGTGATGGAAGAGTCGGGCAAGAAAAAACGTGAGATTATAACAGAGAAAACGGATGATGGGATACCTCTATTGCCTTTCGGAGCCATAACCTTTGCATATCGCCCTATTTACTTTAATAACGGGAAAATGTATATACCCCAAACCATCAATATGCGTTTAGGGAACAAAGTGATGGAAAAATCTCCTGTCTACGTCGTGGTTGATACGGTTAAAAATGTGCTCAGTCCTTTTCCAATTAAGTTTCCTCCTATTATGTCTTCGGATGATGTTACTAAACCATCCTTAGGTAATGAACTCTCATATAGTTGCTGTTTAAATGACAAGGATCAATTTGTATTCTCTTTCTTTTTTGATGAAGATATTTACGTAGTTTCTCTACAAGATGGAGAAATGAAAAAAATCAAAGTAAAGAGTCGATATATCGATAAGCCTGCAATCAAGGAGAATCCTCCACAGGATTTTGATGGGGCGATGAAAGCAAGCTCAGAAATTCCTTGTTACGGAAATCTGATTTATGATAAATATCGGAAAGTCTATTACCGTTTTGTATACTTGAAAGCGGATTTGGACGGGGAGAAAAATTATCTGAATATATGGCAATATGGGCGTAAATCTTTCTCTATAATGATTCTGAATGAAGATTTTGATGTTATCGGGGAGACTCGTTTTTCGGATTTTACGTATATATCTACCTTGCACTATATAGGTAAAGACGGCTTGTATTTAAGTGACAGCCATTACAAGAATCCGTCTTTTGATGAAAACAAACTGAGATTCCGGCGTTTTAAATTAGTACATTATAATAAGAAATAGTTGGGAATATAGGTTTTTGAATGATAAATACATATTTAAAGATGGGCTTTGCTTACAATTATTTTGTTTTAGGTGATTTTTTTCTTCAATTTGTTTGGAGTTTATAAAAAAGCACTTACCTTTGCAGCAATCAAAGAATAGAAAATAGAAGTTATGAATAATCATACATCAATTAACCTGGCAGTCCTGCATATTATTCGCGTCGTGGTGATTCCATCAAGAGCGTGAGAAAGGTTATGTATGTATTTGTACAGATAGAAGATATGATTTAGAGCCTTTCTCACTACAGTGGGGAAGGCTCTTTACTTAAAAGGAATATTGAAATGAAAAAGCAGTTACGCAGTTCGTTCAGCACACAGGGTCGCCGCATGGCAGGCGCCCGGGCACTTTGGGCAGCCAATGGTATGAAAAAAGAGCAATTAGGCAAACCTATCATTGCCATCGTCAATTCGTTTACTCAGTTTGTGCCGGGACATGTACATCTACATGAAATAGGTCAGCTGGTGAAAAAAGAAATTGAGAAGCTGGGATGCTTTGCTGCGGAATTCAATACGATTGCCATTGATGATGGTATTGCCATGGGACATGACGGAATGCTTTATTCGCTTCCTTCCCGGGATATCATTGCCGATAGTGTGGAATATATGGTGAATGCCCATAAAGCGGATGCCATGGTATGCATCAGCAATTGTGACAAAATCACTCCGGGGATGTTGATGGCGGCTATGAGACTGAATATTCCTACTGTATTTGTATCCGGAGGTCCGATGGAAGCCGGTGAACTGGATGGACAGCATTTGGACCTGATTGATGCGATGATTAAGTCGGCCGACGAAAGTGTGAGTGATGAAGAAGTCTCCAAGATCGAGAATCGGGCCTGTCCCACTTGCGGATGTTGTTCGGGAATGTTTACCGCCAATTCGATGAACTGCCTGAACGAAGCGATCGGTCTGGCTCTCCCCGGAAACGGAACGATTGTGGCGACTCATGCCAACCGTACCCAATTGTTCAAAGATGCTGCGAAACTGATTGTAGAAAATACCTATAAATATTATCGGGACGGTGATGAAAGCGTACTTCCCCGGAGCATTGCCACCCGTGAGGCATTCCTGAATGCCATGACGCTGGACATCGCGATGGGAGGATCTACCAATACGGTACTTCACCTGCTGGCGATAGCCCATGAAGCGGAGGCGGACTTTAAAATGGACGATATTGATATGCTTTCACGCAAGAGCCCATGCTTGTGTAAGGTGGCGCCGAATACACAGAAGTATCATATTCAGGATGTAAACCGTGCCGGAGGTATCATGGGGATTATGGGACAACTTGCCAAAGCCGGATTGATCGATACGTCTGTAGTGCGTATCGACGGGATGACATTGGGTGAGGCGATAGATAAATATGATATAACTAGCCCGAACGTATGTGAAGAGGCTATTAAAAAGTATAAGAGTGCGGCTGCCGGAAAGTTCAATCTGGTGCTCGGCTCTCAGGACGTCTATTATAAAGAGCTGGATACGGACCGTGCCGAAGGGTGTATTCGCGACATAGAGCACGCATATAGCAAAGACGGAGGACTGGCCGTACTGAAAGGAAATATTGCCCAGGATGGTTGTGTGGTGAAGACGGCCGGAGTGGACGAGAGCATCTGGAAGTTTACCGGTCCGGCAAAGGTGTTCGATTCACAGGAAGCAGCCTGCAATGGGATACTCGGAGGAAAAGTTGTCAGCGGAGATGTAGTCGTCATCACGCACGAGGGTCCGAAGGGAGGTCCCGGTATGCAGGAAATGCTTTATCCTACCTCTTATATCAAATCGCGCCACTTGGGCAAGGAGTGTGCGCTGATAACCGACGGCCGTTTCAGCGGAGGTACATCGGGACTCAGCATCGGGCATATCTCTCCCGAAGCAGCAGCCGGAGGTAATATCGGAAAGATTAAGGATGGTGATATCATCGAAATCAATATCCCCGAACGGACTATCAACGTGCGACTGACCGATGAAGAACTGGCTGCACGTCCGATGACTCCGGTCACTCGTGAACGCTATGTGCCTAAAAGTCTTAAAGCGTATGCCAGCATGGTAAGCTCTGCCGATAAAGGAGCGGTGAGACTGATTGATTAACCACAGAGTTGTTTCAATCGTAAATTGTAAATCGTAAAATCGTAAATTTTAGTACATGAGTAAAGATATAATTTCAGGCGGTGAAGCATTAATGCGTTCTTTGGAATATCATGGTGTAAAGACGATCTTTGGTTATCCCGGAGGATCTATCATGCCCGTATTCGATGCCTTATACGATCATAGAGAGACTTTGAATCATATTTTGGTTCGCCACGAACAAGGGGCGGCACATGCGGCTCAGGGATTTGCCCGTGCTTCGGGTGAGGTCGGAGTTTGCCTGGTGACGAGCGGCCCCGGTGCTACCAATACCATAACCGGTATTGCGGATGCAATGATCGACAGTACACCGATTGTAGTCATTGCCGGACAGGTGGGAACAGCTTTTTTGGGGACAGATGCTTTTCAGGAGGTCGACTTGGTAGGCATCACGCAGCCAATTACAAAATGGAGTTATCAGATCCGTCGTGCCGAAGATGTGCCATGGGCGGTGGCCCGCGCCTTTTATATAGCGAAAAGCGGACGCCCGGGACCGGTAGTGCTCGACTTTGCAAAAAATGCCCAGGTGGAGAAAGCCGAATATATGCCTGCGAAACTCGATTTCATACGCAGTTACGTGCCTGTACCCGAGACTGACCCGGAGGCCGTGAAAGCGGCTGCCGAATTAATTAACGGTGCAGAGCGCCCGTTGGTATTGGTGGGGCAAGGTGTGGAACTGGGCAACGCACAACAGGAATTGCGTGCTTTCATCGAAAAGGCAGATATGCCCGCCGGATGTACGTTGTTGGGACTGTCGGCTTTGCCGACCGAGCATCCTTTGAACAAAGGTATGCTGGGAATGCACGGTAATCTCGGACCGAATATGAACACTAATAAATGTGATGTCCTGATTGCTGTCGGGATGCGTTTTGACGACCGTGTGACCGGAAACCTGGCTACGTACGCCAAGCAGGCGAAAGTGATTCATTTTGATATCGATCCGGCTGAAATTAATAAGAATGTACATGCGGATGTAGCGGTTCTGGGTAACTGTAAAGAGACGCTCTCTGCTGTTACGGCATTGCTGCAGCCCAACGAGCATAAAGAATGGCTGGATAGTTTCCTGCCTTATGAACAGGTGGAAGAAGAAAAGGTAATCCGTCCGGAATTGCATCCGATGGGAGATACGCTTTCGATGGGGGAAGTGGTGCGTGCGGTAAGCGATGCGACCAATCATGAAGCGATATTGGTGACCGATGTCGGTCAAAACCAGATGATGTCTGCCCGGTACTTTAAATATTCAAAAGACCGGAGTATGATTACTTCCGGAGGACTTGGTACCATGGGATTCGGGTTGCCGGCTGCTATCGGTGCAACCTTTGGCCGACCGGACCGTACGGTTTGTGTATTTATGGGTGACGGTGGTCTGCAAATGAACATTCAGGAGTTGGGAACCATTATGGAACAGAAGGCACCGGTTAAAATTATCGTATTAAACAATAATTTCCTGGGCAATGTACGCCAATGGCAGGCAATGTTCTTCAACCGTAAATACTCGTTCACACCCATGCTGAATCCCGATTATATTAAGATTGCTTCTGCTTATGATATACCGGCCAAAAGAGTCTTTACCCGTGAAGAACTGGCTGATGCGATTGACGAGATGATTGCGACAGACGGTCCGTTCCTGTTGGAAGCTTGTGTGATTGAAGAGGGAAATGTGTTGCCGATGACCCCTCCGGGAGGTTCAGTTAACCAGATGTTGTTGGAATGCTAATAAGTTAGGAATTATGGATAAGACATTATATACATTAATTGTTCATTCAGAGAACTTTGCCGGATTGTTGAATCAGGTTACGGCAGTATTTACCCGTCGGCAGATTAATATAGAAAGCCTGAATGTTTCGGCTTCATCTATCAAGGGGGTGCATAAATATACTATTACGGCTTGGACCGATAAAGATACGATAGAGAAGGTTGTCAAACAGATTGAGAAGAAGATCGATGTGCTTCAGGCACATTATTTCACTGAAGATGAAATCTATTTTCATGAAATAGCTCTTTATAAGGTGTCTATGCCCGAATTTCAGTCACAGCCGGAAGCTTCGAAGGTGATTCGTCGCTATAATGCACGGATTGTGGAAGTGAATCCGGTATTTGCCATCGTCGAGAAAAATGGAATCAGTGAAGAAATTACTTCTCTCTACGAAGAGTTGAGTGCATTGAATTGTGTGTTGCAATTTGTGCGTTCGGGACGTGTGGCAATCACTACCAGTTGCTTTGAACGTGTGAACGAGTTTCTGGCAGATCGTGAGACCAAATATAACTTAAGCAAGAAAGAGGAAAAGTGAATGAGTGACGATAAGAAGATAGGGAGTTATAAGTTTATTGCGGAGCCTTTTCATGTAGATTTCAACGGACGTTTGACAATGGGGGTGCTTGGCAACCATCTGTTGAACTGTGCCGGCTTTCATGCCAGTGAACGCGGCTTTGGAATCGCTACATTGAATGAGGACAATTATACATGGGTATTGTCTCGTCTGGCCATCGATCTGGAAGAGATGCCTTATCAATATGAGGAGTTTACTGTACAGACATGGGTGGAGAATGTATATCGTCTTTTTACTGATCGTAATTTTGCCATTATAGACAAGGACGGCAAGAAGATCGGATATGCCCGTTCGGTATGGGCCATGATTAATTTAAATACCCGCAAGCCGGCTGATTTGCTGACGTTGCATGGCGGTAGTATTGTGGACTATGTATGTGACGAACCTTGTCCGATCGAAAAGCCTTCGCGTATCAAAGTGGCTACTGACCAACCTTGTGCTAAGTTGACAGCTAAATACAGCGATATCGACATCAATGGTCATGTGAACAGCATTCGTTATATAGAACATATCCTCGATTTGTTTCCGATCGATTTGTATAAATCGAAACGGATTCAGCGATTTGAAATGGCCTATGTGGCAGAAAGTTATTATGGCGACGAGCTTTCTTTTTTTGAAGAGGAAGTAAGTGAGAATGAATATCACGTCGAGATTAAGAAAAACGGCAGTGAAGTTGTATGCCGGGCAAAAGTGAAGTTTGTGTAGTTTAAAATGTGATTAAAATGAAGAAGATTGTTTTTCTTTTGCTGCTCTGTGTTGCTTGCTGCATGAATGCACAGGAGTTTCATCTGATTCCGAAGGTCGGTTTGAATCTGGCAAATACTACCGGAGAGGTGGATTCTAAAGTGCGTTCCGGACTCAATATCGGTCTGGGAGGTGATGTCATGCTGACCGAACGCTTTGGAATAGAAACAGGAGTGTATTACTCCATGCAGGGAAGCAAATATAAAGGGGGCGGAGTCTCTTATACGGATAAACTGGATTATATCAATGTTCCGGTATATGCGAAAGAATTTATATATAAGGGGCTGTATGTGTTTGGAGGGCCGCAGTTCAGTTTCAATGTGAACTCAGAGAACAAATCATCCTCCGACTATGGTAGCACAGTCATAGGCATGAATGTGATTCGCAAGTTTGATTGTGGAGTGGGGCTTGGAGCCGGTTATCAGTTTGAACGTGGTCTGCTGATCTCTCTAAACTATAACATCGGACTGATTAACGTAAACAAATCTTGGGCAAGCGACTCTAATCCTAAAGCAAACAATAGTGTGGTCCAGCTAAATGTCGGTTGGCGTTTTGCACTGTAAGATAAAGAATATAAGTTTAATTATTAATAATCGGTTTTGTTTTCGTCCGAACGGAACAAGACTTTTAAAACAAAAAGAAAAATGGCACAATTGAATTTTGGCGGTGTTACGGAAAATGTAGTAACCCGTGAAGAATTTCCTTTGGAAAAAGCTCGTGAGGTATTGAAGAATGAAACAATCGCTGTTATCGGTTACGGTGTGCAGGGACCGGGTCAATCACTGAACCTGCGCGATAATGGCTTCAATGTAATCGTTGGTCAGCGTCCGGGAAAAACATATGAAAAAGCAGTGGCAGACGGCTGGGTTCCGGGTGAAACACTGTTCGGCATCGAAGAGGCATGCGAGAAAGGCACTATTATTATGTGTCTGTTGTCAGATGCAGCCGTAATGTCTGTATGGCCTACTATCAAACCTTACCTGACTGCCGGGAAAGCACTCTATTTCTCTCACGGTT
>OHLZ01000639.1_pt1 | contig 11228 bp, 11 predicted proteins | sample 1569211 | NCBI WGS metagenome assembly OHLZ01 (sample SAMEA3879606, study PRJEB24766) | human gut metagenome | biome: human-associated habitat; feature: feces | place: USA | collected 1985/1987
GCTGTGCGCTGGTGGAAAGCGAGCCGGAGCGCACCCAAGGGCTGCGACAGATGCTGGTGGATAACTACTCGGTGCTCTACATGTGGGCGAGGATGCCGTGTCGGTGGCTCGTGTGCTGTACAGTGCCTCCGACCTTGTGCACCGCCTGCGGAGAATGAAGTGAAAGGGGTGTTTGCATGACCGCCGTAATCTACGCCCGCTATTCCAGCGACAACCAGCGCGAGGAATCCATGGAAGGGCAGATTCGTGAGTGTACTGCCTATGCGGAGAAAAACGGCATTATGATGGATCGATTTGCAGCTAGCAAGGAAACCGTAAGGAGTACAGAGCATGGATGCAAACTGTACCAGTAAAAGAAGGAAAGTCAAGAGTATGGAAACGGTATACATTGCAGGCGGGTGCCTTTGGGGCGTCCAGCATTTTTTTGACACGGTGCCCGGTGTACGGACGACCGAAGCCGGGAGAGCCAACGGAACAACAAACACGCTGGACGGCCCGTATGATGGATACGCAGAGTGCGTTAAAGTGGTCTTTGATGAGAAATGTACCAGTGTTACAGAGCTTATGGAGCATCTGTTTGAAATCATCGACCCGTACAGCCTGGACAAACAGGGCGTTGATGTTGGAAAAAAGTATCGCACGGGGCTTTACAGCACAAATCCCGGACATCTGGAAGAAGCAAGAGCCTTTATTGACAGCCGGAAGGACCGGGATAAAATCGTTGTGGAAGTGCTGCCGCTGACGAATTACGTCCGGAGTGCAGAGGAGCATCAGCACCATCTGGAGCGGTACCCGGAAGATTGCAGCTACTGTCATATCCCGGATGAAGTCTTAAACAAATACAGGAATCAGTAAGCAAAGGAAAAACGAAAATGCGGGGATATTCTGATTTTTTGTGTGGGCATCAATCTGGTGTGGCCAAGAACCATCAAGGTGGCAAACCTGCTGCCGTCCCTTCTGGTTGCAGTGGCGCTGACGGGGATTTTATGAATCGGAACTTGACGAGGAGTGTGATTGTATGAAAAAGAAGCTATCTGTTATAGCTGTAATCATCTTGGTTCTTGCGATATGTGTATCGGCGTGGTTTTATGGATACTACAATCACAAAAGCAACGACAATCTTCCCACTCTGGCGGCAATCGCAGAAATGAGTGAAGCCGATGTTAATAGCCTTTTGCCTGGGTATCATATTGACCAGCTTAGAGAGGTATGGGGGAAGCCTGATACCAGTGAAAACGGCACAGCATGTTGGAAAATAGGAAATGATACCATTCTCATTGTGAGTTATAAAAATAATGGTATAGTTGCGATTTGTGGTCTTAAAGACGATAGCGGTACCTCCATAGGAGAATAACAAATTCGCGTTTGTGGAGCGAAGCGGAACAATGAAAGCCCCAGTGGGGCTTTTAAGTGACAGAACGGTCTTGCGGCAGCAAGATGGAGGGGCCTCGCCCCGACAAGTTCGCGTTTATCAAGGTGAACATTTAAGTATTAAAAACGGGAGTGAAACAAATGATGACCATTGCACAGATCATGGAAAAGATGATCGCCTTTTCCGAAGGGAATATCCATGACATCACGCACCTGAACTGCGTGTGGACCTATGCCAAAACTATTGGTGAGCTGGAGGGGCTGGACGCAGACACGCAGTTTATTCTGGAGGTGGCGGCCATCACCCACGATATCGCCTGCCCGCTCTGCCGCAAAAAGTACGGCAACACCAATGGTAAATATCAGGAGCAGGAGGGTGCCCCGCTGGTGCGGGAGTTCTTGGCGGATACCGGCATGACAGCAGAACAGATCGACCGGGTGGCCTATCTGGTAGGGCACCACCATAGCCCGGCGCAGATCGACGGCATTGACTATCAGATCTTGATTGAGGCGGATTATATCGTCAATGCGTCCGAAAGTGGGTACGGCCGGCAGGCAATCCGAACCTTTATGGGACATACGATGAAAACGGCAGCAGGTATCCGGCTGACGAAAACAGTGTTTGGAGTGTAAAAATGATTCAGAAGCATTGCTTTGAATGCGGCACGGCATTGATTGAAAAAGAACTGGAAGAAGAGGGCATTGCGCCTTACTGCCCGAAATCCGTCCCAACAGCCTTGCAGCGGAATTTTTGAATGCGTATCTGGACGAAGTGGGGAATAAGCCGATGGAGATGTGATTCGTGACGGAACCACGGGAATTTTGACGGGGAGTATGGAAAAAAAAAAGTTGGTTCGGCCTGTTTCGGTTGACTTTTTTATAAAGAATCGGTATATTGATATTATATAGTATCAATAAGTATCAACTGCGAGGTGGACAGAATGGATGGGGCACAGTTTGCCAAAATGCTTTCAGATAAGCATTTGTTTGAACTCGATCGGATGGAATACAAGTACTCGACTGTCAGCGTCAAAGAATTTGCCGAATTGCTGCGGCAAAACTTTGCGCAGCCTCTGCCGTTGACTGATTTTTCTGGAAATAAGCTGTTTTACCTGCCGAACCTCGCGCAAATTTCAACAAATGGTATGAAGCAGTTGCTCTCTGTCCCTGTCAGTGGACAAAACTTCGGTTTGTCGGCGATGACCGAGGAAATTTATGCTACTTTTCAAATTGAAAGTATCCGCTCGACCTGCAGCAGTATCCGTTATATCCTCGATGGTTATGCCCCTCGTGATGAACAAGAAGCCCGCATCTATGGTATGAAGCGCGGACTGGAGTTTATCGCGGATCGTCAGAATAGGATCACCGAGGAGAATCTGCATCACCTGTATCAGATCAGCACAGGGGATTATCTCCCGGATAAAGATCGATTACTGCCAAACCACTTTTATCGGCATGGCGAGGCTTTTATTGTGGGCGGTGAAGAACCCAGACCGGGACTTCCGGCAGAGCGGCTTCCCAGTGCTATGAAATGTCTTGTCGATTTTGCGAATGCCAATGACGGCATCAATGAGCTGCATAAGGCTGCCATTCTGCACTTTGCTTTTGCGTACTACCACCCCTATTTTGACGGGAATGGACGCACTGCACGGCTATTCCACCGCTGGTATCTTGTTCAGCAGGGCTATCCTGCGGCACTGTTCACGCCGTTTTCCCGATACATTGCTGAAAACAAGGACGCATATTACAAAGCCTACGAACGCGTGGAGAGAAATGCTCTGATTTCCGGTTATACGGATGTGACTCCCTTTCTGTTCTACTTCTGCAATGAGGTCTATAACCGCCTGCAGGTGGATGCAGTCCCGCCGAAAACTGATCTTGAGGTATATCAAACTGCTCTTGCGGAAGGAAAAATCACAGAAAAAGAACGGCTGCTCTGGGAGTATGTTCTGTCTGCTTATGGTGCAGAGGAGTTTACCACAAAGCAGCTGGAAAAGGATTTCCGAAACGCTGCGTATGCAACCATTCGGACGTTTGTGATGAAATTCCATGAGATGGGGCTGCTTACTGCAAGAAAAGTAGGAAACAGGGCGTTCTATCGTGTCGGTGGGACTTCTGACGGTCGGCCATTATAATGAATCCAAAAGGAGAACGTTATGAAAACGATTCGTGTTGTGGCCGCTGTGATCTGCGACTCCATGCAGGAAAAGTACAAAATCTACGCTACCGCCCGCGGTTATGGTGACTACAAGGGTCAATGGGAGTTTCCGGGCGGCAAAATCGAGCCGGGCGAAATCCCGCAGCAGGCTCTGAAGCGGGAAATCGAAGAAGAACTGGACACGGAAATCACCGTGGAGGATTTAATTGGGACAATCGAGTACGATTATCCGGCGTTTCATCTTTCCATGGACTGCTTCTGGTGTGAAGTGGTTTCCGGCGCGCTTGTGCTGAAAGAAGCGGAAGCTGCGCGGTGGCTGACGAAGGAGGAGTTTGATTCCGTTCCGTGGCTCCCGGCGGATCAGACCATTTTGGATGTTAGCAGAAGCTCAATGCAGCCAGTGAAACCACTCCATACCAGCGAATATGACAACGAACCTCTGCAGAGATGCTGAATACTCCCAGAATGAAAGATGAACTGCGCCGTCCCATGACGCTGCTGGTGAAAGCCGCTATTCCGAAAAAATCGTAAAACAGAGGCCTCCGAATCTTTTCCTAATAAGAAAGAGATTCGGAGGCCTTTATTGGTTGATTTAGCTAATTCTGTTCACGCAAGCTGATGCAGGATGTGCCATAATAACTCGTGATGAATTCAGTTGCCCTAAATTCATACGAGCAGGGACACGACCAACTGGATTCAGAGGATGAATCCGCCAGTACATCCTCGGCCACCTGCAGACAGTTGGCCTTGTTCATCACGTTGCAGGTGTATCCCTTGGCAATGCCGCCCTCGGCCTCGATCTCATCTGCCAGCTCCTTGAGCTTATCCATGTTGCGGCCCAGCAGCGCCACCTTTGCACCCGCCCGTGCCAGCGCCTTGGCAAAAATGGAGCACAGCGTGCCGCTTGCGCCGGTGACAACGGCCACCTTGCCGGTAAGATCGGTGTTCAGTACATTCTTTTCCATAACATCCTCCTGTTACAGCTGTATTCATTGGCTAGAGTATAACAGAGACGGACAGTCTTTGCCAGAACATTCTTATTATAAAATGGGATTGTTTTACGCTTTTAGCTGGTCAACAAGCACGATATCTCCCGGATGCGGTGCAGACGCAATCGTACAAAATCGCAAAAATGACCGTTTTTACCTTGAAAATCTTCTAACCCCTTCTGCGGCAAAACCAGTATGATAAATGCATGACAAACACATACTGACTTCAGCTCCGCACGGCCTGCGGGGCAAAGCAAACGCAAAGAAGAAAAGGAGATTTTTATGGCATCTGAAAGCAAGAGTGCCCTGCGTCCCTTCGGCATGAAGGACAAGCTGGGCTATATGTTCGGTGACTTCGGCAACGACTTCACCTTCATCCTCTCGTCCCTGTTCCTGATGAAATTCTACACCGACGTGATGGGCGTTTCCGCCGGTGTGGTGGGCATTGTCATGATGGCAGCCCGCATCGTGGACGCCTTTACCGATATCACCATGGGTCAGATCGTGGACCGCTGCAAGCCCACCAAGGACGGCAAGTTCCGCCCGTGGCTCAAGCGGATGTGCGGCCCTGTGGCCATTGCCTCCTTCCTGATCTTCCAGTCCGGTCTGGCCGGGATGCCTTACGGCTTCAAGGTGGCCTGGCTGGCAGTCACCTACATCCTGTGGGGCTCCATCTTCTACACCTCCATCAACATCCCCTACGGCTCCATGGCTTCTGCCGTTTCTCCCGAGTCCAAGGACCGTGCCGAGCTGTCCACCTGGCGCACCATCGGAGCCAGTCTTGCAAGCCTTGTCATCGGCGTGGGCACCCCGATGATCGCCTACGTTACCGTGGACGGCAAGACCATGCTCTCCGGCTCCCGCATGACCATCATCGCCGGTGTGTTCTCCGTGATGGCTATTATCTGCTACCTGCTGTGCTTCAAGATGGTGCAGGAGCGCGTGCAGCTGACCACCAAGAGCGAGAAGATGGACTTCGGCAAGCTGGTCAAGAGCATTGCAACCAACCGCTCCCTGATGGGCATCATCGCCGCCGCCCTGATGCTGCTGCTCTCTCAGCTGACCATGAGCGGCATGAGCAGCTATGTGTACCCCAACTACTACGGCAGCGCTGCCGCACAGTCTCTGGCAAGTCTGGTGGGCATGCTCGGCACACTGCTCATCTGCGCCCCCACCGCCGTCAAGCTCTCCCAGAAGTTCGGTAAAAAGGAACTGGCTACCGCCGGTGCCATTGTGGGCGCAGTTGCCTATCTGCTGTGCTTCTTCCTGCGTCCTTCTAACCCCTTCGTCTATGTTGCCTTTGCTGCTGTGGCTACCGTCAGCATGGGCTACTTCAACACTGTGGTCTGGGCTATGATCACCGACGTTATCGACGACACCGAGGTGCGCACCGGCGTGCGTGAGGACGGCACTGTGTACTCTGTCTACTCCTTCGCCCGCAAGCTGGGTCAGGCCATCTCCTCCGGCCTCATCGGCGCTCTGTTGACCATGATCGGCTACTCCGAGGCTACTGCCTTCGACCCCGCCGTCACCGGCAAGATCTTCAATCTGTCCTGTCTTGCACCCTTTGCAGGCTTTGTGGCACTGGCACTGATCCTCGTCTTCCTCTATCCGCTGAGCAAGACCCGCGTGGAACAGAACATCGCTACGCTGGCTGCACGCCGTGAGGGCAAGGAAAACTAAGCTATTTTCCCTTCCTTATCATTTACCTCCGTTGCGCAGAGCAGGCACTCTGCCGGAGCACAGAAAATGTGCCCGACGGGGTGCTTGTTCTCAGTGAAAAAAGGCTGTATACTGAACCTGTACGAATCGCCGCACGGGAAAGGAGCAGACCCATGAACGTAGATCCCTTACAGGTGCTCAGCAAACTTGCTGCTGTTTACAATATCCCCGCCTGCCGGGTGACCCCGCCCTTTGCCGGGCTGGAAAATTTCGATTACGGTCTGCGCAAGGCGCTGGACCCGGAGTTTGACTGGCAGGAGTTCGGCTATACCCTGCTGAAGCACACCCCGGAGCAGACGCTGCTGATCGCCGAGGGCACCTTTGAGTTGAAGTTTGCCCTGTTCCGCGTGCCGGACGAAAAGGACACCGTGTTCATGATCGGCCCGTGGACGGATGGCCCCCGCAGCGAGGATTCCCGCCGGTGGGCGCAGAAAAATCTCGGTAAAGCCGGGGACGAAGCTGTTCAGGAATACTACAACGGCGTCCACACTCTTTCCGGCGATGACTTTGCCACCGCCATCTACGCCGTGGTGTCTGTTATGCTGGGGCAGGAGGAACTGCGCACACAGGAAGTGAAGGAGTTTCTGCCCTTCATGTTCCAGCCGGATATCCGCTACTTCACCGAACCCACCTTTGAGCGGGACATCCCCGTTGCCATGATCGAGCAGCGCTATCAGATCGAAAACGAGATGCTGGAGGCTGTGACCCGGGGCGATGAGAATGCCGCGATCCTCAGCATCCACCAGTTCGGCCGCTTTTCGCTGGGTGACCGGTTCATCGGGACGCTTTACCGGGAAAAGAGCCAGTTCATTATTATGAACACCCTGCTGCGCAAGGCCATTGAGCAGAACGCGGTGCACCCCTTTTATGTGGATAAAATTTCCTCCAGCTACGCCCGCCGCTACTCCCTGAAAGGCTACTCCCCTACGGTGCAGAAGGTGATCAACCATATCAATCTGAATCTCTCGGAGCCGCACACCCTGAAAAGCCTTGCGGCGCTGTGCCACATCAGCCCGTCGTATCTTTCCTCCCTGTTCAAGCAGGAGACCGGCAGTACCTTGATCGACTATATCAACACCCAGCGGGTCAAACGTGCCGCACAGCAGCTGACCACCACCGACCGCTCCATCTCCGAGGTGGCGGAAGAAATGGGCATTCTGGACGTAAATTACTTTGCCAAAATTTTTAAGCGCACCTTCGGCATGACCCCCACCCGCTACCGCCGGGAAAACCGGAAAAAGTAAAAAAATCTACGATTCCGGCACGAAAATGTTCTACCTCTCCCAGCGTTTTCCATGCTAGAATAGCATCAGTAAAAGAAGATACCAAACCCTGAACGATAGAAACAAAACAAGAAATAAGACAGGAGAATTCATCATGCGAGAGATCATTTCCCTGAACGAAGGCTGGACCCTGCGCTTCCCCAAGGGCGAGCGCGCCGCCGAGACCGTCACCCTGCCCCACACCTGGAACGCCGTGGACGGCATGGACGGCAACGGCAGCTATCTGCGCACCACCGGCGTGTACAGCCGCACCTTTAAAAAGCCCGTGCAGCCGCTGGCTGGCGGCCGCGTGTATGTGGAGGTGCTGGCAGCTGCGCTGGATGCCACCGTCAAGGTGAACGGCACTGTTGCCACCACCCACGAGGGCGGCTTCTCCATCTTCCGCGCCGACATCACTGACCTGTGCCGTGACGGCGACAACGAGCTGACCATCGAGGTCAGCAACGAGGACACCCCCTCCATGTACCCCGCCTCTGCGGACTTTACCTTCTACGGCGGATTGTACCGGGGCGTGAACCTCATCAGCGTGCCCAACGCACACTTTGATCTGGACTACTACGGCGGCCCCGGCATCATGGTCACCCCCAAGCCCACCGCAGACGGCGGCGCTACCTTTGAAATCAAGAGTTTCGTCACCAACCCCGACGACAGCTTTACCGTGATGTACAGCATCGAGGACCCCTACGGATGCGAGGTGGCCTCTGCGGTGCGGCCTGCCGACAGCACTGCTGTGACCATCTATGTACCGGATGCTGAGCTGTGGAGCATGGACGAGCCGAACCTCTACACCGTGGTGGCACGTCTGCAGCGCAACAACGAGGCCTTTGACGAGATCTACGCCAACGTAGGCGTGCGCAGCTACACCGTTACCCCGGACGGCGGCTTCTCCATCAACGGCGAGGCCACCCCGCTGCGCGGTGTCTCCCGCCATCAGGATAAGCTGTACAAGGGCAACGCCCTGACCGTGGAGGACCACTATCAGGACGCACAGATCATCAAGGAACTGGGTGCCAACACCATCCGTCTGGCACACTATCAGCATAGTCAGGATTTCTACGATGCCTGCGATGAGCTGGGCTTTGCCGTCTGGGCCGAGATCCCCTTTATCAGCGTGTTCAAGTCTGGCAAGGACGCCCACACCCATGTGATGGAGGAGATGAAGGAGCTCATCATCCAGAACTACAACCACCCCTCCATCCTGTTCTGGGGCATCTCCAACGAGATCCTCATTGGCGGCATCAGCCAGGAGCTGGTGGATACCCACCACGACCTGCAGAAGCTGTGCAAGGAGCTGGACCCCACCCGTCTGACCACCATTGCCCATGTTTCTCACACCCCCACCTCCGGCCCCATGCACCGCATCACCGATGTGGAGAGCTACAACCACTACTTTGGCTGGTACGGCGGCAAGATCGAGCAGAACGGCCCCTGGCTGGACAAGTTCCACGCCGAGAACCCGGATATCTGCCTTGGCATCTCCGAGTACGGCTGCGAGGGCATCATCAACTGGCACAGCAACACCCCCCAGTGCAAGGACTACTCTGAGGAGTATCAGGCACTGTACCACGAGTACATGGCACAGGCCTTTGAGGATCGCCCGTGGATCTGGGCAAGCCACGTCTGGAATATGTTCGACTTTGGCTGCGCTGCCCGCAGCGAGGGCGGCGTGAAGGGTCGCAACAACAAGGGTCTGGTCACCATCGACCGCAAGACCCGCAAGGACAGCTTCTATGTCTATCAGGCTTACTGGGCAAAGGATCCCATGGTGCACATCGCAGGCCGCCGCCACGCACAGCGCGCCGGTGAGACCACCGAGGTGAAGGTGTACTCCAATCAGGACACCGTGACCCTGTACTGCAACGGCAAGGAGGTCGGCACCCAGACCGCACACCGCGTGTTCAAGTTCGATGTGGCGCTGGACGAGGGCTTCAATGTGCTGATGGCTGTGGCCGACACCGTGAAGGACAGCATCACGCTGGAAAAGGTGGAAACTGAGCCTGCCTGCTACACCCTGCCGGAGTTCAACGAGCGTCAGGAGGGCGTGGCCAACTGGTTCAAGCAGATGGGCAGCATGGATCTGACCGCTCCCATGGAGTTCCCCGAGGGCTATTACAGCATCAAGGACAGTCTGGAAGAGCTGGCTAAGAACGAGGAAGCTTTTGCTGTTACCGCCAAGGCCGTGAAGCTGGCCACCAACTTTGACATCAAGCCCGGCGAGGGCATGTGGGCCATGATGAAGAAGATGACCCCTGAGGTCATGGCCGGCATGATCTCCATCATGCCGGACGGCTTCATCGAGAGCCTGAACGCAAAGCTTATTAAAATCAAGAAGTAAAGCAATCTTTTTGAACCGTATGGCGGCTGTACAGCTGTTATACGGTTTTTTATGCTTTTGCGTATATCAAGAGGGCTGGCAGCGTCCGGTCCTCTCTCTTTTTGCCAAAGTTTCCCTCATTTTTTTCTTGCAAGCAGCCGAAAGTGGCGTGCTTTCAAAACTTTTGTTGACACAGTTCGATTTCTGTGGCAGTGTATTCCAACAATTTAATATGACATAAACACTTAGTATTTCCGTTCGACGTCCAAAGGAGCCGGAGCAAGTTTTTGGCTCTCTTATCGCTACATAGCAAACCCGAACCAAGGCTATCCCGGAAGGGATGGTCAGGTTCAGGTTGTTGTGTGGCGATTTTTTATTGCCAAATCTCGCACCGCACCTTGAAAATCGAAAGACCGTCTGCATGGGATACACGGCGATGACCCCACAAGGGCAGCACTGACGACTGCGCCAACAGGCGAAGCAAGGAGAAAGTGCTGGCGCAGTGCTCCAATTTTTGCAAGCAAGCGAACAGCGCGCCGCAAAAATTGGCTAAGCACAAGAGGAGAGCCGGAAAACGCCGCCGGAAGGGGACAGGAAATCCATGCAGGGAGAACGGCACATCCAACCTCATGTGTTCAAAATGAGCACATGAGGTTATTCTCTCTGGTTTGTATCCGTGTGGACAAATTGTCTACATGGATACTGTTCGTGTTACGTTTGACCTCGACTTGACATTTTGTCGAGTCTCACCAAATTTCTGTAATATGGTCACTCTGTGGTGGGTTACGAACACCGTAACTCACCACTTGGAAGTGGTAAATTCTCCTTTGTCATCATGCCTGCCGCATAAGAGCGGCAAAAATTTTTCTGACAGGTTCAGTATAATCCTTAAAGTTGACTTCAGGTCAAGAGCTTTTTTGAATTTATAACAGTCGTGTCGAAAGACATCCCGTCTGAGGGCAAAGCGAAGGTTTTGCTCTTCAGGCGGGATTTTTTGCTTTTGGGGACTGTTGTATACAATGCATGGACTAAGAGGGTGGGTGACTTGGACTACGAGTCCATAAACTTTTGCTCGAAAGTACGATACACTATTGTCACGGCAGCGGCCCACCTCCGAAAGGGAGCGGGAACCGCAGCCGGGCGGACCTTGAAAATTGAATATGCAGCTTCAGGTACTTCCAGATAATGATACTTCAGCCTGCCGCTGAAAAACTGACAGTTTCGTTTTACCTCCTGAACAACAGCCGTCGTGGTATCCGTCTGCGGCGGCTGTTTCTTACATAAAAAGGAGGTTGATTTTTATGTTGCCGAACAATTGGAGATATCTCAGGGGGGACATCTACTATGCAGACATGGAGCCGCATATCGGCTCGGAACAGGGCGGGAAACGC
>OHLZ01000640.1_pt1 | contig 11201 bp, 10 predicted proteins | sample 1569211 | NCBI WGS metagenome assembly OHLZ01 (sample SAMEA3879606, study PRJEB24766) | human gut metagenome | biome: human-associated habitat; feature: feces | place: USA | collected 1985/1987
TCGAAGGAAGAAAGTTCCTCAAGAACGGCCGCGTTTTCCTCGGAATCCTTTTGAAGCTGTTCCAGGGAATATTCTGGAAATTTCATCTCCGGTTCGGTGATACCGTAATTTTCCGGATTCCGGACAAGAAAATGAAGGGAGAGCGGATCGTCCTGCACGCTTTCTTGAAACTGGTGTGCCAGAAACGCATCAAAACGCGCCTGTTCGCTGGCAGCATCGGACGATGCATTGGAAGGAGAACCAGTCTGCCCGGAAGCGGCGTAGGATTCGGCGGGGGTTCCTGAGCCGGAAGAACCAGCGCATCCGGAGAGCGCCAGGGCAGCAGCTGCAGCGATCGCGAGCGCTGTGCGCGGCAGGGGCGGGAAGGAAAAGCGTTTCTGCATAATATAATACCTCCAAAACAAATATATATGTCTGCAAGTATACCATACTTGACAAAGGGATGCAAAACAGATAGACTTAATCTATATATTTATATATGAAGAAAAGGCAGAGAAAAGAAGGTGGCTTGCCTTTAATCGCAGATGGAAAATCATGGGCGGTTAGAGGCTTTTTTTGTGAAGAACACAATTTAAAGCGCAATTTTAATAAGGAGGGCATGATAAATGTGTCAGAACTGTAAGAAACCTTACTATATAACAACTGCGATTGCCTATACATCGGGCAAACCGCATATCGGAAATACCTATGAGATCGTGCTGGCGGACAGCATTGCGCGCTACAAGAGAGCGCAGGGCTACGATGTGCGTTTCCAGACGGGCACCGATGAGCATGGTCAGAAGATCGAGTTAAAGGCAGATGAGGCTGGCATCACGCCGAAGCAGTTTGTCGATAACGTGGCGGGTGAGATCAAGACGATCTGGGATCTGATGAATACATCCTACGACAAATTTATCCGCACCACCGACGAGGATCATGAGGCGCAGGTAAAGAAGATTTTCAAGAAGCTCTATGATCAGGGCGATATTTACAAGAGCTGCTATGAGGGACTTTACTGTACCCCGTGTGAGTCCTTCTGGACCCAGTCCCAGGTCGTAGACGGCAAATGCCCGGACTGCGGACGCCCGGTACAGCCGGCGAAGGAAGAGGCATATTTCTTCCGTATGAGCAAATATGCGCAGAGACTCATCGATTATATCAATGAGCACCCGGAGTTCATCCAGCCGCCGCAGCACTTCCATATTTTGATTCCCATCTTTGCCGAAACCGATTCCCGGATCAAGAATGATATTCTCTTCTTTCACACCGGCCTGCAGTGCGATGTCTAAAGACTTATCAAAAAATATTTTCATTTCTTCTATGATATCACCATTATAATTTGTATCCGCTTTGTTATGCATGACAATGACCGGTACCTGATGACAGCCCGCTACCTCTGCCATCTCCCCATGATCATACTGCAGTCCCCAAATGTCATTCATCATATGGGCACCCGCATGAAGGGCATAGTCTGCCGTTTTCCAATGATAAGTATCTACGGAGACGGGAACACTGCTTTCCCTCAAAACCACAGGCAGAAATATTTTCATCCTTTTTATTTCTTCTTCTGCCGTGAGCGGCTGACCGCCGGGACGTGTAGATTCCGCCCCTACATCAATAATGTCCGCGCCGGCATCTGTCATTTCCCTTGTATGAGATTGTGCCTTTTCCGCCGTATTCCACCTTCCGCCATCAGAAAAGGAATCGGGGGTTACATTCAATATCCCCATAATCAGCGTTTTTGCTGTAACTTCCAATCTCTTTCCGTCACACCACGTATAAGTCCGTTCCAATTTTCCTCCTCGCAGAAATCATAACTCCATACTCTGTAATATTGTTATTTTATCACCACCGGAAGACAGTAGCAATGAAAGCAGGCAACAAAAAAAGCGGTGCAACACCGCCTCCTTTGCGCAAGATGCTCATTGAGGAGTATGATCATCCGCAGCCGAATTGATAATCAGGGAAATAATCATCAAACCGGCTCGATGGACGTACATCCACCGCCATGGCATTTCCTCCATGTACTTTAATTATACATAAATTGTAAGAAAAGTCCAATATCAATTCATAAAAAAGATACTACATTATACCCGCACAAAAAGTTTTTGCAGGAGTGTTGCGGCACCGGCAGCCGCATCCAGCATTCTTTCCACATCCACCAGAATATCTTTCCAATAAATCATATAGGCAGCAGATTGTTTTTCCGTAAAAAGACGGCGGATTTCTTCCCGATAAAATTCATCTCCCCGTTCCTCAAAAACATAAATCTTCCTGCACCGCGCTTCCATTTTCATGTAATTTGCCGCCACGTCCCCCGTATAGTCCAGTACTTTCTTCATTTCAAGAAGAGCATCCCGCACCAACATGACCATGGAAGAAAATTCACGGGGTGTTATTTCCATATTATACAAGGTAAAACGATCCACCACTTCATGAATTACATCAATAATGCCGTACATCTTCCCGATAAACCCGCGGGCAAATTCGATTTCCGCCGGATCCTTGTATACTTTGTACATGCGTTCATACAGTTTCCCCAAAGACGCTCGTGCTCTTTTCTTAATTGCGTGGAGTGCATCCACCCCATCCTCTATTTCCATTTTCCCTTCGGTAATCCGCTGAAACACTTCCCCTGCTTCACAGGCGTCTTTCGCCAGCATACCGAGCTGCTCAAAAAACTTTCCTTCTTTATTTGCCATAACGATTCCCCTTTACCATTTTGATATCCTCATTTTAACACATAAAAATACTTTCAGCGCAGTCTTTGGGCAATCGAAAAGCCTGTCCAAACAGACAAGCTTCTCTATTCCTTACCTGCCGATTTTTTTATAAAGGGAAACAAGCTCCAATGCATCCAAAGCACATTCGAAACCTTTGTTGCCTGCCTTCAGCCCCGCACGGTTCAGTGCCTGTTCCACAGTGTCAGTAGTAAGAACCCCATAAAGAATGGGTACACCGGTGGAAAGCGATACCTGGGCAATTCCTTTCGTTACCTCTGTGGATACATAAGCATAGTGGTCCGTTTCTCCGCGAATAACGGCGCCAAGACAGAGAATGGCGTCATACTTGCCGCTCTCCGCCATCTTTTTCGCAGTCAGGGGAACCTCAAATGCTCCCGGCACCCACGCCAGATCTACAGTATCCATATCCACTCCGTGACGAGAAAGACCGTCTGCCGCGCCGTCAATCAGCTTGGATACAACCACCTCATTAAAACGGGTCGCTACGATACCCACTCTGATTTGTCCTTCATTATAAAGTCCTGAAATAATATTCATAAGCCGCCTCCTTCAGTAAATCATTTATGGGCATGAAGCATATGTCCCATTTTATCCTGCTTCGTCTGTAAATAAAATTTATCCTCGCTGTGCGGTTCCATTTCAATGGGGATCCGTTCCGCAATAGTAATTCCATATTCACTTACATCCCCGATTTTCTGCGGGTTGTTTGTAAGAATACGAATCGTTTCAGCACCAAGGTCATGAAGAATCTGGGCACCCGTCATATATTCCCGAAGGTCAGCGGCAAATCCGAGTTTCAGGTTTGCTTCCACCGTATCATACCCCTCATCCTGCAAAGCATATGCGCGGAGCTTATTGATAAGGCCGATGCCGCGCCCTTCCTGACGGAGATAAATGAGTACACCCCTGCCTTCCTTTGCAATCATTCTCATAGAAGTATCCAGCTGTTCGCCGCAGTCACAGCGGCGGGAACCGAAGCAGTCTCCGGTAAGACATTCGGAATGGATACGGCAGAGAACGGGTCTGCCGTCATTTACATTCCCCATCGCAAGCGCCACATGGTGTTCGCGGTTGATGAGGTTCACATAGCCATATATACGAAACTTACCGTACCTGGTAGGCAGATCCGCTTCCGTGACCCGTTCAATAAGTTTTTCATGAATCTTTCTGTATTCAATCAGATCCTGAATACTGCCAATCTTCAAACCTTTTTCTTTTGCCAGTTCAAAAAGGCTTTTCTTATCAGACATCGCACCGCCTGCATCCATGATTTCACAGCAAAGACCTGCCGGTTTAAGTCCCGCCATTCTGGCCAGATCCACAGTGGCCTCTGTATGTCCCGGCCGTGCAAGAACCCCCCACGGCTTTGCTCTCAGAGGAAACATATGCCCCGGCCGTTTAAAGTCTGCTGGATTGGCTCCGTCTTTGACCGCTTCCATAGCCGTCATGGAACGGGCTGCTGCAGAAATCCCCGTTCCCGCATCCTTAAAATCAATTGACGTAAGAAATGCCGTCTGGTTGCTGTCCGTATTATGACGAACCATCGGAGCAAGATACAGCGCATCGGCAATTTCCCCCGCCATAGGCATACAAATCAAGCCTCTCGCTTCCGATGCCATGCGATTGATATTTTCAGGTGTAGCAAATTCAGCTGCGCAGATATAGTCTCCTTCATTTTCACGATCAGCAGGATCCTGCATGATGACAATATGCCCCTGTCTGATTTCCTCCACAATTTCTTCAATCGGATCAAATTTAAATTCCATAATGGCCTCCATACCCTAAATCCTTTAAACGTTTTGTTGTTACTCCCTCATGTTCTTTTTGCATGAGTTGCTCTATATACTTTCCCAAATAATCACACTCTATATTCACCGAGTCACCTATACGCTTAGTAGAAAGAACCGTCAGGCTTCCCGTATGGGGAATAAGGGAAATCATAAAAGATGAATCTCCCCTTTTTGCCACGGTCAGGCTGACACCGTCTACGGCAACAGAGCCTTTCTCAAGAATATACTTCATATATTTTTCTTCCGCCGAAAATGTCAGATTGAGAGCGATTCCTTCCTTTTCAGAAGAAAGAATACGTCCGGTAAAATCCACATGCCCCAGCACAATATGCCCGCCAAGACGGTCGCAGAAACGGAGCGCCCGTTCCAAATTCACAGGCGTCCCCGAGGCAAACAGGGAAAAGGCAGTACGCCGCATCGTTTCAGGCGTGACATCACAGGAAAACGTACTCCCGTCAAAAGCCGTTACCGTAAGACAGGTTCCGTTGACAGCGATACTGTCACCCTCTTTCGTGCCTTCCAGCACTTTATGGCAGGCAATCGTAAGTCGGCAGGAGCTTCCTGTGCGGTCCACCTTTTTAATCTGCCCGATTTCTTCCACAAGTCCGGTAAACATGGCTACGCCTGTCCTTCCGGCAGTCTGGCTTCCTGTGCTTCGTCCATTTTTTCTGCTGCTTTCTCCATTTTTGCAGGTTCCTTTATTTCCTCCTGCATTTTTTCCGGTTCCCGATCCCTTATTTCATTTTCAACAGCAGTGCTTCCTTTCTTCCCGGAGATATCCGCTTTAAACTTTTCAGGCAGCGGTCTTTCGGCGGGTACCTTTTTCCTCTTCTTTACATATCCTTCTACCACAAGATCCACACCGCTCCGCTCAGTACGGATATTTTCCAGCTGCACCGCTTCCGGAATAAGCGCCGCGCCTGTACCGCCGATTGCTCCAGGTGCGTCTTTCCCTCCAATAAGTATAGGCGCCATATAGAAACGGATTTTATCTACAATACCCGCTTCAAAAGCGGCTGCCGCCGTTTCCGCTCCACCTTCGAGAAGGATGCTGTCGATCCCTTTCACCGCCAGACCGATCATGGCCGCTTCCAGATCAACACATCCCTCCGTATCGCTGTCGGCAAAAATCACTTCAATCCCTTTTGACTGGAGAGCCTTCACCTTTTCAGGCTCGGCGGAAGAAGTAGTCAGAACGATCACCCGTGAATCGCCGCCGAAAACACGAGACTCCATGGAGACGGATAATTTGCCGTCTGCGATGATGCGGACAGGATCTTCCAATCCCTCCGTCCGTGCCGTAAGCAGAGGATCATCTGCGGCAATCGTTCCCGCCCCTGCCATGACAGCCGCGTACAGACCGCGCAGCGTACGAACTTCTTCTCTTGATTCTTCCGATGAAATCCACTGCGACTTTCCCGTATGGCATGCCGTTTTTCCATCCATGGACACTGCTGATTTGTACAGGACGAAAGGTTTCTTTTCTGTAATAAATTTCATGAAAACTTCATTTAAAACCTGCGCCTCTTTTTCCATCACACCGGTCGTCACGAAAATCCCCGCATCTTTCAGTTTCCGGATGCCCCTTCCCGACACAAGCGGATTTGGATCCTGCATGGCAACCACGACACGCTCAAGATTCTTGGATGCGATGAGATCCGCGCAGGGCGGCGTCTTTCCATAATGACAGCACGGTTCAAGCGTCACATAAAGAGTCGCTCCGGCGGGATCAGCCCTGCAATCGGCAAAAGCATTGACTTCCGCATGGGGCCCGTCATAAAACTCGTGCCATCCTTCACCAATGATTTCGCCGTCTTTTACAAGTACCGCGCCCACCATAGGATTCGGACGGGTATGTCCCATCCCGTTAGCCGCCAGCTCCAACGCCCGCGCCATAAACTTTTTGTCATCATCGATCCGCATAAAAAACCTCCCGTCTTCAGGGAGGCTCTTACGAAATCAGAAAAACAATCTTCTCCCATCCAGACTGTACTGTCGGCTTTGGAATCACACCAAATCAGCCATACGGCTCGTGGGCTCAGGAAAACCTTTACCACCGGTCGGGAATCACACCCTGCCCTGAAGATACATAATTGGAAACACACAAACTGATGCCTGTATATTCCTTAAACCTATTCAATTATAGCAAACCCATGAATAAAATCAATAAAAATTCCGTCAACAGTTATCCAAGCCGGGAAAGCACAGCATCAAGCACTTCCTTTGAAATGTCATCCGCACTCCGCAATCTGCCATCCGCCATGCAGGAAATACGCAGCCAGCCATAAGTTTCACAAAGTACCTGGTATGCATCGCAGCATTTTTCAAGATATGCCGAATGCTGCTCATGGATATCCATAGATCCGCCCTGCTTTGCCCGCTCACGAACCAATTTTTTGGAAACAGCCGGCGGTACATCAAGAAGAATCACCACATCCGGACGGGGAAGCTCCAATTCTTCATATTCCATATGATCCAGCCAGGAAAGGAACTCTTTCCGCTTTCCTTCATCATCGTACTTCGTCATCTGGTGAACCATATTGCTCGTCGTGTACCGATCGGCAATCACGACCCCCCCGTTTTCATAGAAAGATTTCCACTTCATTCGAAACGAAGCAAAACGATCCACCGCATAGAGCATGGACGCCGCATAAGGATTCACATCCCCCGGCGCTCTGCCGAAATCACCGTTCAGGTACATTTTCACCAGCGCCGAGGAAGGACTTCCATAATCAGGAAAAGAAATATGCATGACATCTTTTCCACTCTTAATAAGATGATCCTCCAAAAGTCCTGACTGCGTCGCCTTCCCGCTTCCATCAATGCCTTCAAGCACAATCAATTTCCCATTCATGATATCTCCCGTACAAGATCTTTTGTTTTCTATTTTACCATACTGTCCAATGGCGATAATCCTCTTCCACACGATAGACGATCTTGGATTTTACAACAGCTGAATAGTTTTTTGAGTCAAGACGGATTTCTACACGTATCCATAATAAAGAACCGTGAACATAAAGAGTCCTTCTCTATATTCACGGATATCTTCATCTCCCCCGTTTGGGATTAAATTCATTCATAGCTTTGTCCACAGTGGTTTCTAACGCCCGTTCCACGGAATCAGCAGTATACTTCTTTGCGGCTTCGATACGTTCAATTTCTTCACCATAAGGCCGGCCAAGAACATGCTCGATAACGGTATGCCCGTCCTTCGGATGTCCCACCCCGATACGGAAACGGACGAATTCCTCCGTGTGAAGGCCGGCAATCAGGGATTTGATTCCATTATGACCGCCGGCAGACCCCTTCTTTCGAATCCGTGTTTTTCCCGCCGGCAAATCCAAATCATCGCAGATGATATAAATATCTTCTGCAGGTATTTTGTAGTAATTGGCAATCGCTCCTACTGCGTCCCCGCTGAGATTCATATAAGTCAGCGGCTTCACCAGAAGTATCTTTTCGCCGAACCTCACAACGGAGGCAATCTCCGCTTTCATGTCCGTTTTCCAGACATTCACAGACCAGCGGCGGGCCAACTCGTCAATAACATCGAATCCCATATTGTGGCGGGTATGTTCATATTCTTTACCGGGATTCCCCAGTCCTGCCACCAATTTCATTTATCGAAAAGAGCGCTGACAGAAGCGTCATGGAAAATACGAAGAATCGCTTCCCCAAGGAGAGGCGCCACGGACAGCACTGTCAATTTATCCTGCATTTTTTCTTTTTCTATGGGCAGCGAATTGGTCACTACCAATTCTTTCAACACAGATTCTTTAATTCTTTCTGTCGCCGGATCGGTCAGCACAGGATGGCATACAGCCGCATACACACCGGCAGCACCGTACTCCATGAGTGCTTTCGCACCTTCACAAAGGGAGCCTGCCGTGTCTACGATATCGTCAACAACGAAGCAGTTTCTCCCTTTTACGTCGCCGATAATATTCATAACCTTTGCTACGCCCGGTTCCGGACGGCGTTTTTCAATAATAGCGATAGGCGCGCCTACGCGGTCAGCCAGATCTCTGGCGCGGTTTACACCGCCCAGATCAGGGGATACGACTGTCAAATTTTCCAGATTCTTGGATTTTACATAATCGGCAAGCAGCGCTGCAGAAGCCAGATGGTCTACAGGGACATCGAAGAAGCCTTGGATCTGTCCCGCGTGGAGATCCATGGTCACCACTCTTGTAACACCGGCCGTTCCAAGCAGATCCGCCACCAGTTTCGCGCTGATCGGTTCTCTGCCGCGGGTTTTCCTGTCCTGGCGGGCATAGCCGTAATAAGGGACGACCACGGTAATATTACGTGCCGAAGCTCTTTTAAGCGCATCCACCATAATCAGCATTTCCATCAGGTTGTCGTTTACCGGTGAACCTGTCGGCTGGATGATGAAACAGTCTTTGCCACGGACACTTTCATTAATCATGACCTGTATTTCGCCATTATTAAATCTTCCGCACAAAGACTTTCCAAGCGGAACGCCGATATAATCTGAAATTTCTTTTGCAAGAGCCGGATGCGCGGTTCCTGTGAAAATTTTCAGTCTCGATGTACCTTCCATATCCATTTATGATGCTCTCCTTTTCTCCCCTGCGGGATCTCCGACAATAACTCCCCCATGCCGTCTTCATGGCAGCATTTCTTATATTATATACCCTTTCTCAAACAGAAACTATCCTACTTGGACGGAAATATAAAACAGGCTAATCTTTATATGTATCTTCTTTTACCCAATTTTCAATATTCACCTGCTTTGCCCTGCCCACAGCAAGCGCTTTGGCAGGAACATCCTTCGTAATCGTCGAGCCCGCGGCGGTAAACGCCCTTGCCCCTATATGAACCGGTGCCACAAGATTTGTATTGCACCCGATGAATGCATGCTCATCAATCGTGCAGCGGTGCTTATTTTTTCCGTCAAAGTTTACCGTTACCGTTCCGCATCCGAAATTCACGTTTTTCCCTAAATCGGAATCGCCGCAGTAAATCAGGTGCGGCAGTTTCGTGCCATCGTCCACGTCGGAATTTTTCACTTCCACGAAATTCCCGATTTTAATATCATTGTGCAGACAGGTCTCGGGACGTAAGTGGACAAACGGCCCGATTTCATTATTATCTCCCAATTCACAGGAATGGGCATATACACGGTTTAAATGATTACCATCACCGCAAATCACATCGGTAAGCTGCGTATCGGGACCAAGAGTACAGTTTTTCCCTACTTTTGTTTTCCCCTGCAGCATTGTTCCCGGTAAAATCACCGTATCCTGTCCCACTTCTACATCCTGCTCGATATATGTACTGTACGGATCGGTGACTGTGACACCTGCCGCCATCAGGTCTTCCGCTTTACGGATGCGAAGGATGCGGTCAGCTTCTGCCAGCTGGATACGGGAGTTAACGCCCATTGTCTCGCTTGCGTCTTCAGCTGCAACAGGAATCACTTTCCGCCCCGCCTTAATTAATATCTCAAACACATCAGTCAAATAATATTCACCCTGGGCATTTTTATTGTCTACCTTCTCCAAAGAATCAAGCAGTGCACCTGTTTTGAACACATACGTCCCTGTATTGATTTCATGGACAGCCAGCTGATCCGGCGTACCGTCCTTCTGTTCCACAATGGAAATCATATGTCCTTTTGCATCGCGGAGAACTCTTCCGTATCCGAAAGGATTGTCCATAATTGCCGTCAGGACAGCCGCGGCGCCGTCATGCCCCCTGCACGCACAGACGAGACCTTCTATCGTTTCCCTGCGCAAAAGAGGTGTATCCCCGCAAACCACAAGCACATACCCGTCACGATTATCTTTAAACAAAGGAACCGCCTGCATCACCGCATGGGCGGTTCCCAGTTGTTCTTCCTGATGGACGAAATAAATATTTTCTCCGGCAAGCCTTTCACGAACAAGTTCCTCTTTAAATCCCGTGACAACCACACATTTTTCAGACCCTGCCTTTTTTACCGTACGAATGACCTGCTCCGCCATAGGGACACCGCAAACTTTGTGCAGAACTTTCGGCCATTGCGACTTCATTCTTGTACCCTGGCCTGCAGCCAAAACGACCGCCGTTAAACTCTCCATATTGCCTCCCGCCGTTTTTTACAACGCGCATATATTTTCAGAAAATAGATTGCCTCATAAAACAAGTTTTCCCAATTTATTTTAGCAAAACAGACTTGCTGCCGCAATACAAAAGCCGCGTGTCCGTTCTTCACCACGCAGCTCTTTATCACCTAACTTAAAACTTCAGGAAATGAGGTAAACGGTAATATTATCTCTTGACCCCCACTGGTATGCCTGCTCCAGGTTGTCCACACCGACATCGATAACATATCCTTGTATGGCTCCGCCGATATCATCACAAATGGCATAGCCGTATCCCTCGATATATACGATACTCCCCAGAGGAATCACATCAGGGTCTACTGCCGCATGCCCTTTCCCTGCATAGTTTCCCAAGGCGGTACGGCCGGAGCCGCCGCCGTCCGTCGGCGTGTATGCCGTAGATTTCATTTGAAATGATTTTTTATACTTCCCCGTAAATTTTGGCGCATTTTCCAAACGTTCCCACACATTGGTATCTGCCATTCCTGTCCTTTCCAGTTTTTCTTCCGCCTGCAATTTACGGACCGCCTCTGCTGTTGCCGCTCCGTAAATACCATCAGAACCGCCAGGATTATACC
>OHLZ01000648.1_pt1 | contig 11097 bp, 8 predicted proteins | sample 1569211 | NCBI WGS metagenome assembly OHLZ01 (sample SAMEA3879606, study PRJEB24766) | human gut metagenome | biome: human-associated habitat; feature: feces | place: USA | collected 1985/1987
TGTCGGCGATGGTGGGGGCGCTGGGTGCGGCATTGATGGAAATGGTGGCAAATCTGACGATCGGAAAGGAAAAATATGCCGGGGTGCAGGCGGAAATGCAGGCGCTGGCAGCTGAGGGCGCTGCGCTGCATGAGGAGCTGCTGGCAGGGATCAAAAAGGACAGCGAATCGTTCAATGGATATATGAGAGCGCTGAAGCTTTCGAAGGAGACGGAGGAGGAGAAAAAAATCCGCACTGCCGCCCTGCAGCAGGGGTTAAAAGAGGCGACCGAAGCGCCGCTTGCGATTGCGGAGTCAGCGGCAAAGATTTTTCCGATGGCGGAAGCGGTCGTAAAGAGGGGCAATAAAGGTGCCGTTTCCGACGGTCTGATTGCGGCGATGTTAGCCCGGACAGCGGTTGTGGGTGCGCTCTTTAATGTGAAGATCAATCTGGCATCGATCAAGGACGAAAGTTATGTATCAGAACTTGAGAAAAGAGTAGAAAAACTGGAATCGGATGCAATTTTTTGTGAAAAATCAATTTTGTGTCTTTCCAAATTGTCAGACACAGTATATAATAGATAACATTCACAGCCTTTCCGGGAAATTCACAGGGGGGGGGATCTTCTTTACAGAAGATAAAGCAGATAACATTCACTGTGTGAAAACTTCCGGAACAGGCAAAACCGCAAAAACAGGGAGGTACAGGAGTAATGATGACAGATATTGAGATTGCACAGGCAGCGAATCCACTGAAAATCGGTGAGATTGCACAGGCGGCAGGCGTAGACGAGAAGTATCTGGAGCAGTATGGAAATTATAAGGCAAAGGTTGACTACAATCTTCTGAAAGAGACCGAGGGCAAGGATGGAAAACTGATTCTGGTGACCGCGATCAACCCGACTCCAGCCGGAGAAGGAAAGACCACGACCACGGTCGGTCTGGCAGACGGATTGAAACGTCTTGGCAAAAAGGTAACCGTAGCGCTTCGTGAGCCGTCGTTGGGACCGGTCTTTGGTGTCAAAGGTGGTGCAGCTGGCGGCGGATATGCACAGGTCATTCCAATGGAGGATATCAACCTCCATTTTACCGGTGATTTCCACGCGATCGGCGCAGCAAACAACCTGCTGGCAGCGATGCTGGACAATCATATCTATCAGGGCAATGCACTCCGCATCGATCCGAAGCGTATTACCTGGAAGCGTGTTGTCGATATGAATGACCGTCAGCTCCGCAACATCGTAGATGGTCTGGGACGCCGCGTGGATGGCGTGACCCGTGAGGACGGATATGACATCACGGTTGCCAGCGAGATCATGGCAGTTCTGTGCCTGGCACGCAATATTACGGATCTGAAAGAACGCCTTTCCAAGATTATCGTAGGTTATACCTATGACGAGGAACCGGTCACTGCCGGTGATCTGAAAGCAGCGGGCGCGATGACGGCTCTTTTAAAGGATGCCCTGAAACCAAACCTGGTACAGACCTTAGAGCATACACCGGCATTTATCCACGGCGGTCCGTTCGCGAACATCGCGCATGGATGTAACTCCGTCATTGCGACAAAGATGGCATTAAAGCTGGGTGATTACACGATCACAGAGGCTGGCTTCGGCGCTGACCTGGGTGCGGAGAAATTCCTGGATATCAAGTGCCGGATGGCAGAGCTGAAACCGTCGGCGGTCGTTGTGGTAGCGACGGTACGTGCCCTGAAGCATCACGGCGGCGTGGCGAAGGCTGACTTAAACGCAGAGAATCTGGAAGCACTGGAGAAGGGACTTCCGAACCTGATGCAGCATGTAGAAAATATTACCAAGGTATATGGACTTCCGTGTGTCGTAGCGATCAACCGCTTCCCAATGGATACCGAGGCAGAATTAAAGCTGATCGAGGACAAGTGCCATGAGGTCGGTGTCAATGTAGCTCTGTCCGAGGTATGGGCGAAAGGCGGAGAAGGCGGCGAGGAGCTGGCAAAAGAAGTCATCCGCCTGTGCGAGACAGAGAGCGAGTTCCACTACTGCTACGAGACCGATACAACGATCGAGGAGAAACTGGATGCGATCGTGAAGAAGATCTACCACGGCGACGGCGTTGTACTCACGGATGCAGCAAAGAAGCAGGCAAAACGCCTGACTGAGCTTGGATTTGGTAACTATCCGATCTGTATGGCGAAGACGCAGTACAGCTTTTCAGACAATGCGAAGCTGCTCGGCGCACCGAAGAACTTTACAGTAACTGTTCGCAACCTGAAAGTATCCGCGGGCGCAGGCTTCATCGTAGCGCTGACCGGCGACATCATGACGATGCCAGGACTTCCGAAGGTGCCGGCGGCAGAGAAGATCGATGTCGATGAGAATGGACGAATCACGGGTCTGTTCTAAGAAAAGAAATAGGATATGAATGGAACTTAACACAACGCAAAAAGGGGAACTGCCACATGGCAGCTCCCCTTTTTGCTAGGAAACTTGTCTACTTATAGTACGAAGCGATGAATTAAAATTCTGGTTCGATCAATCCGTAGGTGTTGCCTTTACGTTTGTAAACAACATTGACCTGCTCGGTCTCGGAATTCAGGAATACATAGAAACTATGTCCTAAGAGTTCCATCTGTACACAAGCCTCTTCCGGATCCATCGGCTTCATAGCGAATTTCTTTACTTTGACGATATCTACTTCGTCGTTGGAATCATATTCTTCGTTTATGAAGAGGTCAGAGAATGCAACGGCTGCCTGTTTCTTGTCTACGATTTTATTCTTATATTTTTTGAGCTGACGCTCGATGATTTCTTCTACCAAATCAATCGATACATACATATCGTTGCTTTCCTGCTCTGCACGGATGATGGTGCCTTTGACAGGGATGGTAACCTCGATCTTCTGACGATCTTTCTCAACCGTAAGTGTGATATTCACTTCAGTGTCCTGATTGAAGTATCGCTCTAACTTTCCGATCTTCTCCTCTACAGCTGCTTTTAACCCCGGGGTAACATTGATATTTCTTCCAGTAATCTTATAACGCATAATCATCGCTCCTTTTTATTGGGATGGCTATAGTATACCACTTTTGGATGTTAAATTCAACCTTTTTCGCAAAATTGTCAACACAATTAATTGAAAAACAGGTCGAAATACTGTGTCGTTTGATTTTTCACGAATTGCTGTTGTTTTATAAGGGATTTGCGAGCGGTTTGTGCGGCGTACAATGAAATATGAAAAAAGAGTCTTGCAGGATAGGGCAGAATAGGTGTGTTTTTGCAACAGAAAAAGGTCGAAAAAGCTAGAAAAAACGGGGGTTTGGAGGCAATGCAAGGGTTCTTCATTTGTCAATAGATCTGCTTGTATTTTTGGAAGAAATATGCAAGTTTATGAGATCTGAACAAAAAAGAAATCAAAATGCGCCGGGGAAAAGGGGGGCTTCGTGAACAGACGGAAATTGTGGATAATGTGGATAAGTCGGTGCAAAACTCCATTTTCCCTAAAAAAGGGAAAAAATGGATGTGCAAAACTTATCCACAAAACTGGGGACAAAATGTGGATAATGTGGACAACAAGAAAGTCGAACATATATTTTGTGCAACTTGTCTGGTTTACCATAAAGTTGGCGGGCTGGCAGAAGAAAAAACGTTTTACCTGGATAGGCAGGGAGGCGGCGTTTTACAGCAGGCACCCTGAACGAGATTGAAGCAGGGTGGCATTTAGAGAAGTTCCAGAAACTTCTTGACCTGCGGGAGCCGGTCACTGGTGGGCTGGCAGAGTAGATACGTATTGCGGACAAAGGGCGTGCCATCCTGCCAGGAAAGTGCCTCAATGTAGCCGTCAAAATTATTCAGGCAGATGGACGGCAGGATACTCCAGCCAAGTCCATACCGCACCATTTCCTTGCAGGTATCGATGCTGTCGATCTGGAAATTCCGTCGGATACCGGTCAGTCCACGCGCTTCGAACCAGGAGAAGAGCTGTGAATTTAAGCCGGAATCGGTGTTGTGGCTGATGTACGGATAGTCGGTCAGGGGACGCCCGGCATCCTCGCGGCTGCAGATCAGGCATATGGGTTCGGAGGCGAGAAGAATCTTTTTGCCGTCCCAGTTATATTCGCCGCGCAGGATGGCGAGGGAGATTTCTTCTTTGCAAAGCATCTTGTAGAGCTGGCGGCTCTGCTCGGTCGTGATATGCACCTCTACTTTGGGATAGCGGTCTGTGTAGTCCTTGAGGATTGCCGGGAGGCGGTAGTGGGCGTAGTTCAGGGAACAGCCGAGCCGCAGTGTGCCGCAGATGTAGTCCTGGCTGGCGGCGGCGAGTTCTTCCATCTGCTCCATATTTTTGAGGATCGTGTGGGCGCATGGCAGCAGACTTTCGGCAGCCGGGGTGAGAAGGACGCCCCGCTTGGAGCGGATGAGCAGCGGACAGTGCAGTTCTTCTTCCATCTTCTGAATACGCTTGGTGATGGCTGGCTGTGTCATATAGAGGGACTGTGCCGCCTTTGTTATATTTTTATGCTGGTCGAGTGCCAGCAGCAGTTCATAATCACGTTTATCCATATCGAACTCCTTATCATTCCAAATCGTTATGAATCTTAATAAAATCATACCATTTTACAGCAGATGGAGCAATGAGTTATAGTTTATATAAGGAAAAATTAATAGTAAGTTGTAAGGGGACAGTGCATGAGCCAAGGAAAACGCTGTTCAAAACACAGCGCAAGGGCAGCTGCCGATGTGAAAGTAAAAACACAACATAGAAGCAGTGAAGCAAAAAAGAAGATTCAATAAAAATAAAGCATTTATAGGAGAAGGAGGATAATTATGTACATGAAAAAATATCCATGTGTCTACATGAGGGGCGGTACCAGCAAGGCGGTATTTTTCCACGAGAAGGATCTGCCGGAGGATAAGAGTCTTTGGGATGATATTTTCCTGAAAGTCATGGGTACACCGGATGTGAAGCAGATTGACGGCATGGGAGGAACGGTTTCCTCGACCAGCAAGATCGCGATCATTGCACCGTCCAACAAGCCGGGCGTGGATGTGGAATACACATTCCGTCAGGTGGATATCGTGATTCCGAGAGTGGACGGAAGTGCGAACTGCGGAAATATCTCATCGGCGGTTGGCCCGTTTGCGATTGACGAAGGTCTGGTTCCGGCGGTTGAGCCGATCACGGTGGTGCGCGTGTTAAATACGAACACCAACAAGATCATCGAGGAACATGTCCGCGTTGAGGACGGTCATGCGATGGTACACGGCAACGAGGTAATTCAGGGCGTTCCGGGAACGGGTTCCCGCATCGATATGTATTTTGAGGACCCGGCTGGTTCCAAGACAGGAAAGCTGTTCCCGACCGGTCAGAAAAAAGAGGTATTCGATGTACCGGGATATGGTCCGGCGGAAGTGACTGTACTTGATTGTTCGAACCCGATGGTATTTATCAAAGCATCGGATCTGGGGATTAAGGGATCTGAGCTTACGGAACTGAATCAGAATAAAGATGTGATGGAACACATCGAGCGTATCCGTGGCATTGCGGCAGTGAAATGCGGTTTTGTGGAGAAATGGGAGGATGCGCGGACGAAATCGACGTCGGCTCCGAAGGTTTCCATCGTCTCTGCTCCGCAGGACTACATCAATATGGATGGAAATGAAGTAAAAGCGGATACGATGGATCTCTGCTGCCGGGCGATCTCGGTCGGTGCACTTCACAAGGCGTACCCGATGACTGTAGCAGTCGGAACGGGCGCAGCGGCACGGATTCCGGGCACAATCGTTAATGAGATTGTCAAACCGGCGCCAGATCAGGATATTATCCGTCTGGGACATGCAAGCGGCGTGACCGAAGTGGATGTCAAGATGGGCGGCGAAAAAGTCATCAAGGGCGGCGTGACACGGACGGCGAGACGTATCATGGACGGCTGGGTGTACGTGAGAGACTAATGTAAAAAGTGAATGCGGAAGATACCTGGAAGAACAGGCATTTCTACATTGCAGCGGGCGCTGCAGAAGATAAAAATAAGTGAGATGAGCCCGGAAACGTCAGGGCCATGAAATGTGACGTTTCCGGGATTCATACATAAAAGGTAACCTGGCAACAAACACAAAATAGAAGAGGGAGAATAATTATGGGACTTCAGGTAATAGCACTTGTATGTCTGATTGGGGCGATTGTACTTGGATTTGTGAAGAAAACAAATGTAGGTCTGGTCTGCTTTGGTCTGGCTTTGATACTGGGAAAAATCGGCGGTATGGGCGCATCGGATATCTATAAAGGATTTCCGTTTAAGCTGTTTGCAACCCTGCTTGGAACGATGCTGTTTTTCAGCCTCTTACAGCAGAATGGAACTCTGGAAAAGATATCGGATCGTCTGATTGGACTTTGTGGGAAACATTTATTTTTAGTACCGATTATCATTTATGTGGTTAGCTTTGGTTTATCTGCAGCCGGACCGGGCGCGATCAGTGTGCAGTCGGTTACCGTTCTCTTTGCAGTCGCACTGGCGGTACAGATGAAGGTCAGCCCGATTCTGATGGGTGTCATGGCGATTCTCGGCGCGGTCGGCGGAACAGCTTCCCCGATTGCTCTGACAGGTATTATCGTAGGCGATATGATGACAGAGATGGGAATTGAAGGTTCCATCAACAATATTTTCATCGGTGTCAGCGTCAGCAACTTTGTGTGTGCGGCTGTGATGTATATTCTTTTAGGCGGCTACAAGCTGCGTGGTAATGCGGAGAGCGGCGAGAAAAAGGTGGAGAAATTTACACGGGATCAGTGGCTCAGCCTGTTTGCCCTGCTCCTCATGGTTGTGCTGGTTGTCGGCTTCTCCTATGATGTAGGACTTATCTGCTTCACACTGGCAATGATTCTGATTTTACTGGGAACTGCGGATGAGAAGAAGGCAATCAAAGCCATTCCGTGGAGTGTCCTGATTCTGATTACAGGCGTCAATGTCCTGATGAATATCACCCAGACAATGGGCGGCATCGACCTGCTTTCCTCCATTCTGGCATCCTTTATGACGAAGCGGACGGCTGGTCCGATCATGGGCTTTACGGCAGGTATCATGTCCTGGTTCTCCAGTGCTAATGGTGTCGTATTCCCGACCCTGATTCCGACCGTTCCGGATATCGCATCCCAGGTGGGCGGCGCATCCATCATGCAGATTATCACTGCAATCGTGTGCAGCGCAACCGTTGCAGGTATCAGCCCGCTTTCAACCGGCGGCAGCCTGATTCTGGCAAGCTATGCGCAGGAGACGGACTGCAGTGATAAGGAGCAGCAGAAGATGTTCGGTACTCTGTTCGCACTGTCCGCGACGGTCGTTGTGATTGTGTGTGTACTGACCTTTATCGGAGTGACAAGTTTCGTTGGATAATTGACAGAGTTAAGAGGAGAAAACAGAAGTTCAGAAACCTGAATGCCGTTTTGAATGGATTTGGTTTTGAAAATGGAGCGGGCAGGTTTCTGAACAAACGTTAAGTGGAAGCTTAAGGAAAGGATAGGGAGAATCTACCATGAAACAGTTCGCATATGTAGGATGCCGCACCACAAAAGAGCGCAAAGCCCGCGGAAAAGGCATCCGTATTTTTGAAATAGAAAATGGAACCTGGAAACCGGTTGGACTTTTAGAAGGTCCAGTTAATCCATCCTATTTTTGCCTGAATGAAGCACAGGACATGCTGTATGCCATTCATGGTGATTACAGCGAAGTCAGCGCTTATCGAATTCAACCGGACGGAAACATTGTCTACTGCAATACAGTGGGCACACACGGAACGAATCCGGTGCATCTGGTGCTTGACCGAAGCGGAAAATGGCTGTATGTGGCAAACTTACAGACAGGCGCGGTTTCACTGATTCCGGTGCTGGAGGATGGAAGCCTTGGAAAAATCAAGGAATTGTATTTCATTTCCGGTAACGGCGGTCCGGGTTATATTTCCCATCCGCATCAGACGATGCTTGACCGGAGCGGACGCTGGCTGGCAGTTCCATCCCAGGGACGGCTTCAGGGGGTCGGAAAAATTACATTATTTGAAATAAACGGAACAGAAGGAACACTTCGCAAACATTTTGCCATCAAGGGACGCACGGGGGCAGAGCCGAGACACTGCGTATTTGCACCGAGCAACCGTTTCTGCTATTGCGTGAATGAGAAAGACAGCACGGTAGCGGCGTACCGGTTTGATGAGAATGAGGGAACGCTGGAGCCGATGCAGATTTTAACGAGTCTGCCGGAGGACTATGCTGGAGACGGCTGGGCGAGCGCGATCGACATGGATGCGGAGGGAAAGACCCTGTATGTATCGAACCGCAAGCATGATAGCGTGAGTGTTTACCATCTGGATGCTGAAACAGGCCGGATGAGTTGGATGCAGAACGTAAAGACCGGCGGCGAGCAGCCGAGATTCCTGACCGTCAGCCCGGATGGTGCGTGGGTCGTTGCAGCCAATGAGGTGACAGACACGATCGCATGCTTCAAGCGCAATGAAGATGGAAGTCTGCAGGAAAATCCGGTGATGGTAGAGACAGAAAGCCCGGTCTGCGTGGTATTTAAGACACGGTAGAAGAAAAAAGCGTTAAGAGAAAAGCGTGTGATGAAATCGTGTGATAGAGTCGCGGGAAAAAACGTGATATTTGAAACCCGGAAGTTTTTTTGGCGGAAAAATGAGTATGAACCGATTGGAATGAACAGAAAGGAGTACATATATGGTAACCTTACATGAGGGAAAACAGTTTATTATAAATAATGATCACATTGCAAGTGCTGAGGAAGCAGCGAAGCTTTCCGAGGAGGCAGCGAAGAAGGAAACATTAACCTGGCAGGTGCTTTCCAAGCACAATCATTCGGACAATATGGAGCATCTGGAGATTCAGTTTGATTCCATGGGTGTCTACGATAATACCTATGTCGGAATCCTTCAGACTGCCTATGCGAGCGGACTCAAGGAGTTCCCGATGCCGTGTGTATTTACCAACTGCCATAACTGCCTGTGTGCAGTCGGCGGTACCATCAACACCGATGTCCACAAATATGCAGAATCTGCCTGCCGCAAATCCGGCGGTATCTTCGTTCCGCCGCATGAGGCAGTTATCCACCAGTATATGCGCGAGATGATCGTTAACTCTGGCGATATGTCGATTGTATCCGATTCCCACACCCGCTATGGCACACAGGGTTCTGTCTCCATCGGCGAGGGCGGTCCGGAGCTTGCGAAGGCAATGCTGGGAAAATATTATGAGATTGATTATCCGGGTGTAATTGCCGTTCTTTTAACCGGTACCCCGAAGCCGTGGGTTGGTCCGATGGATGTGGCTTTAAGTATCATCGGCAAGGTGTTTAAGAACAATTTCGTGAAGAATAAAGTACTTGAGTTCATTGGACCGGGCGTACACAGCCTGTCAATGGATTTCAGAAACGGTATCGATACCATGACAACTGAGTCTGCCTGCCTGTCTTCTGTATGGGTGACGGATGATAAGGTAAAAGAATATTTCGAGATTCACAAACGTCCGCAGGGCTTCAAGGAGATGGTTCCGGGCAATGCAGCACTCTATGACGGTGTGGTAGAGGTAAATCTGGATACCATCGTTCCGATGATTGCGCTTCCGTTCCATCCAAGCAATGCCTTTGAAATTGATGAATTAAAGGCAAATATGAAGGATATCCTTCATATGGTAGAAAAGGATGCTGAAAGAGTATCCGGAGGAAAAGCGCATTTTACACTCCTTGATAAAATAGCTGGAAATGACCTGATGGTACAGCAGGGGATCATCGCAGGCTGTGCAGGCGGAACTTACACCAATGTGATGGAAGCAGCACATGCACTTCGGGGAAAGAACTGTGGCTGTGATGAATTTTCACTGGCTGTTTATCCTTCTTCCCAGCCTGTATTCTCTGATCTGGTTAAGAAGGGGGCTATTTCAGATCTTATGGATGCAGGCGCAATCATCCGTACTGCTTTCTGCGGACCTTGCTTTGGTGCAGGAGATACACCTTGCAACAACGGTTTAAGTATCCGTCATACCACCAGAAACTTCCCTAACCGTGAAGGAAGCAAGCCAGGAAACGGACAGATGGCAGCCGTAGCATTAATGGATGCACGTTCTATTGCAGCAACAGCGGCAAATGGCGGAAAGCTTACTTCTGCATGGGAGTTAGACTGCTGGAATGATATTCCGGAATATAACTTTGATGATAAGTCTTATAAGAACCGTGTATACCAGGGATTTGGAAAAGCAGAAGAGGAGAAATCCCTTGTATATGGTCCAAATATTAAAGACTGGCCGGAAATGAGCCCGTTAACAGACAATATCCTCTTAAAGGTATGCTCCAAGATCATGGATCCGGTAACTACTACAGATGAACTGATCCCGTCTGGTGAAACATCTTCCTACCGTTCCAATCCACTGGGACTGGCTGAGTTTACATTATCCAGAAGAGATCCTGAATACGTAGGAAAGAGCAAGGCAGTAGACAAATTAGAGAAGGCAAGAACAGCAGGACAGAAGCCATCAGAGTTAGATGCAGACCTGAATGGGGTATTTGATGCCATCCATACCATTTCCGGTCAGGAAAATGTAAATGAAATGGAAACAGAGATCGGAAGCATGATCTATGCTGTAAAGCCTGGTGATGGTTCTGCAAGAGAACAGGCTGCAAGCTGCCAGAGAGTCATCGGCGGACTTGCAAACATCACAAAAGAATACGCAACCAAGCGTTATCGTTCTAATGTAATGAACTGGGGAATGATCCCATTCCAGATGGTAGAAGAGCCTGAGTTTGAAGTAGGAGACTATATCTACGTTCCAGGTGCAAAAGCAGCACTGGATGGTGATTTAAAAGACATTAAGGCTTATGTGATCAATGCAGATACCAAGGTGGTAAAAGAGATCAGTCTGTACGTGGCAGATATGACTGCAGATGAAAGAAAGATCGTAAAAGCAGGCTGTCTGATCAATTATAACCGTGCAAGAAAAGGCTTAAAGTGATATAATGTAATGAGCGCGTCAGCGCGGGAGATCTGAGTATAAACACACAGTGCCACATATTTTCCTGATTCAAAATGATCTGGAAAATGTGTGGCAGTGCCCGTTTGAAAATGCTTTTGCACAGATGCGGGGGTAACAA
>OHLZ01000653.1_pt1 | contig 10980 bp, 7 predicted proteins | sample 1569211 | NCBI WGS metagenome assembly OHLZ01 (sample SAMEA3879606, study PRJEB24766) | human gut metagenome | biome: human-associated habitat; feature: feces | place: USA | collected 1985/1987
AGGCTTTCAGGCCCAGCATGGAGCCCATGGTGGGGGTAGCCTGCGGGTAGGAGCAGCAGTACAGCACCGAGCCGATGCCGGCCAGTGCAGAGCCGACCGCGAAGGTAAAGGAGATGGTGCTGTTGACGTTGATGCCCATCAGGCGGGCAGCGTCCATATCCTCAGAGACGGCGCGCATGGCCTTGCCAAGCTTGGTCTTCTGGACGAGGAAGGTCAGCACCAGCATGGACAGCACGGTGACCACCAGCGTGATGATGGAGGTCAGGCCCAGAGGCGCCTTGCCCAGATAGAAGGTCTTGTTGTCGTAGTAAGACGGGATGACCTTTGCGCCCGAGCCCATGACCAGCTCAGCCGTGTACTCGAGGAAGAACGACACGCCGATGGCCGTGATGAGCAGAGAGATACGGGGTGCGCTGCGCAGCGGGGTGTAGGCGATCTTTTCGATGACCACGCCCAGCAGCGTACAGGTGAGGATGGTGGCACAGACCGCCGTGATCGGGCCGAGGCCCAGCTGGTTCATGACGAACCAGGACATGTACGCGCCCACCATGATGACGTCGCCGTGGGCAAAGTTCAGCAGCAGGATGATGCCGTACACCATGCTGTAGCCCAGTGCGATCAGTGCATAGATGCTGCCAAGGGACAGGCCATTGATCAGCTGGCTGAAAAACACTGTCATGGATGGATACTTCCTTTCTTTCCGGCGCTGTTGCACGCCTTATGTGGGGATACACTTTTTTACCAAAAAAGCGGAGAGCACCGGGGCAATACTGTTCCGGCGTTCTCCGCAGTCGGGTCAATTTACGATCATTCGGATCTCAGCGGCCCTTCCATCACCGGTCGATGGAAGAAAGCTGGAATCAGAACATTTCCTTCAGCACCGGCTTGCCATCCACATAGGTCAGGATAGCAGTCTGCTTGACGGGGTCGTGATGCTCGTCGAAGGTAAAGGTGCCGGTGATGCCGTCGATGGTGCCGGAGGCAATGGCATCGATGACAGCCTGCTTGTAATCGTCGGTGCCAGCCTCGAGACCGGCATCCTCAGCAGCCTGCAGGCCGTAGACGACGGTCTTTGCTGCATCGTAGCCCAGAGGAGCGAAGCCGTTGGGGTACTCCTGACCGTACTCTGCCTTGTAGGCATCCTCAAACTCGGGGTTGGAGCCCTTTGCGTAGTTCGCACAGAAGTAAGTGTCCTTCAGCTGATCGTTGGTGGCGTAGCCTTCCAGACCATCCCAGCCGTCGCCGCCCAGGAACGGAACGGTCAGGCCGACGCTCTCGGCCTGAGACAGGATCTGGCCCACTTCCTCGTAGTAGTTGGGGCAGAAGACGGTCTCGGGGTCCTTGCCAAGGATGGTGGTCAGCTGAGTCTTGAAGTCCACGTCGCCCTCAGAGTAGCTCTCCTGATCGACGATGGTGCCGCCCAGAGACTCGAACTCGTTGACGAAGTTCTCTGCCAGACCCTCGTTGTAGTCAGCACCCTTCTTGAAGATGACGGCTGCCTTGGTGTAGCCCAGCTTCTGGTATGCGTAGTCAGCCATCTTGATGCCCTGGAACGGGTCGGTGAAGGTGGCGCGGAAGACGTTTGCGTTCACGGTGTCGGTCTCGGCATCGTAGGTGACAGCCTCAGCGGTAGCGGAAGCGGTGACCATGGGCATATTGTAGTCTGCGCTCTCAGCAGCGACTGCCAGAGTCGGGGTGGTGGTAACATCGCCGATCAGAGCGGTCATCCCCTCGTCCACCATCTTGGTGAAGCAGTTGACAGCCTGCGTAGCGTCGCCCTGCTCGTCCTCGGTGAGGATCTCGATCTGCTTGCCGTTGATGCCGCCGTTGGCGTTGACCTGCTTCAGGTACAGGGTAGCACCGTTGACAACAGCCTGACCGTAAACGGAGACGTTGCCGCTCAGGGGACCCATAACGCCGACCTTGATGGTGTCGCCGGAAGCAGCTGCTGCGGTAGAACCGGCAGCAGAAGCAGTGGAAGCTGCGGTGCTGGAAGAGCCGCCGCAGGCAGTCAGAACACCGGCAGCAGCCACGACACCGGCAGCAGCCAGAAAGTTACGACGAGAGATCATGTTTTTCATAAGTCTATATCCTCCTGATATTTGGAAGCGTTCGTGTTATTTGCAGCCCTCGCGCACGGCCCATGAGCCAGTGTCCCGAAAAGCTGTTAAGGAAGCAGCGCTCCCTTCCCTCAAAGCAGCTCTGCTTCCTTGCGTCTTATTATAAGCACTTCGGTGTAAGTCCGCAATTCACAAATCGTCCATAGTTTTGGAGGAGTTTCGGGCAAAACTCGCTATTTTTCACAAAATCAAGCGTCACTTTTTGGTTACTTTTTCAAATTGTTCACCTGAGAAAAACAGAACATGAAAGCAATTCACAAGTAACAAAAAGATTGCACAACTTTCCTCTCCTGAAGTTTGCTCCCGCTAACATTCATGCATCCTCTTGCATCTCGGGCCGAATCATGGTAGGATAATGTCGGTTAGTTAGCATATACTATCCAAATGAGAAGAGCGCATCCATTCCTATTATATATGGAGGTACAAATCATGAGCTATCTTGAGATCGTAGACGTTCAGGGCCGTGAGATCCTGGACTCCCGCGGCAACCCCACTGTTGAGGCTGAAATCACCCTCGCCGACGGCACCGTGGCCCGGGGCTGCGCACCGTCCGGCGCATCCACCGGCGAGTTCGAAGCGCTGGAGCTGCGCGACGGCGACAAGGGCCGCTATCTGGGCAAGGGCGTCACCAAGGCTGTGGAGAACATCAACACCGTCATCGCTGATGCCGTCATCGGCATGGATGCTTCCGACATCTACGCCATCGACAAGGCTATGATCGACGCCGACGGCACCAAGGACAAGTCCAAGCTGGGCGCAAACGCCATTCTGGCCGTTTCCATCGCTGCCTGCCGCGCTGCTGCCACTTCGCTGGACATGCCCCTCTACCGCTTCCTCGGCGGCGTGAACGGCAACCGCCTGCCCGTCCCCATGATGAACATCCTGAACGGCGGCGCACACGCCACCAACACCGTGGACACCCAGGAGTTCATGATCATGCCCGTGGGCGCACCTTCCTTTAAGGAGGGCCTGCGCTGGTGCGCTGAGGTCTTCCACGCTCTGGCTTCCATCCTGAAGGCAAAGGGTCTGGCTACCTCCGTGGGCGACGAGGGCGGCTTCGCTCCCAACCTGTCCAGCGACGAGGAGACCATTGAGACCATTCTGGCCGCCATCGAGAAGGCCGGTTATCTTCCCGGCAGGGACTTCATGCTGGCCATGGACGCTGCTTCCTCCGAGTGGAAGAGCCCCAAGGGCAAGGGCTTCTACAAGCTGCCCAAGGCCGGCACCGAGTTCACCTCCAGTGAGCTCATCGCACACTGGAAGAAGCTGGTGGAGAAGTACCCCATCATCTCCATCGAGGACGGTCTGGACGAAGAGGACTGGGAAGGCTGGCAGGAGATGACCCGCGAGCTGGGCGGCAAGGTCCAGCTGGTGGGCGACGACCTGTTCGTCACCAACACCGAGCGTCTGGCCAAGGGCATCCAGCTGGGTGCCGGCAACGCCATCCTCATCAAGCTGAACCAGATCGGCTCCGTATCTGAGACTCTGGAAGCCATCAAGATGGCTCACAAGGCCGGCTATACTGCCATCAGCTCTCACCGCTCCGGCGAGACTGAGGACACCACCATCGCCGACCTGGCCGTGGCTCTGAACACCTGCCAGATCAAGACTGGCGCACCCAGCCGCACCGAGCGTGTGGCAAAGTACAACCAGCTGCTGCGCATCGAGGAGCAGCTGGGCGGCAGCGCCGTCTACCCCGGCATGGCTGCCTTCAACGTGAAGCGTTAATAGCCCTCTCAGGCGCTGGTGCGCCAGCTCTCCCAAAGGGAGAGCCATTGGCAAGCCGGGCCACTCTGAGCTGACCGCTTAAATTTCTCATATCGCAAAAGCTAGTGCTCCGCTGCCCTCTGTAGCGGGGCACTATTGTTTTAGACCAGTCTGAGCTTCTCTCGTCTTGTGCAGACCTTACCGACACGCCAGCGGCTCCCCCTCTGGGGGAGCTGTCACCGGAGGTGACTGAGAGGGCTCTTTTTTGTCATTTCCATGTCAATTTGTCTAAAGTATACAAGAAAAAACATCAAAACTCAGCAAATCGACTATTGCCAATTCGCAACTGATATATTAGAATATAAGTGAGAGAGCGAGGCACTCCTGCCGCGCATAAACGCAAAGCAATGTTAACGGAGGACATCCACTATGCCTATGAAAATGGGTTGGCGCTGGTATGGCGAGGGCAACGACCCCGTCACCCTCAGCGACATCAAGCAGATCCCCGGCGTGACCAGCATCGTCTGGGCGCTGCACAGCAAGATGCCCGGCGAGATCTGGGAGATCGACGAGATCCAGAAGGTCGCAGACCAGATCCACGCTTACGGCTTCGACATGGACGTTGTCGAGTCTGTCAACGTCCACGACGACATCAAGATCGGCCTGCCCACCCGCGATCAGTACATCGAGAACTACAAGCAGTGCATCCGCAACCTGTCCAAGTTCGGTGTCAAGGTCATCTGCTACAACTTCATGCCCATCTTCGACTGGACCCGCACCGACCTGTTCCACCCCGTCGGCGACGGCTCCACCGCACTGTTCTACGAGAAGGACAAGATCAAGGGCGACTACAAGTCCATGGCCGAGTACATCATGTCCTTCACCGAGAAGTACAACATGACCTTCCCCGGCTGGGAGCCGGAGCGGATGGCAAAGCTGGACGAGCTGTTCAAGGCCTACGCCCCTGTCACCAAGGAAAAGCTCTGGGAGAACCTGAAGTACTTCCTCGAAGCCCTGATGCCCACCTGCCGCGAGTGCGACATCAAGATGGCCATCCACATGGACGACCCCCCTTGGGACATCTTCGGCCTGCCCCGCCTGCTGGTGGATGCCGAGAGCATCGACCGCTTCCTGAGCATGGTGGACGACGAGTACAACTGCCTGACCCTCTGCTCCGGCAGCCTGAACGCCAACCCCAACAACAATGTGGCTGAGATCGTCCGCAAGCACTGCGACCGCATCGCATTCGCACACATCCGCAACATCCATCACTTCCCCAACGGCGACTTCTCCGAGGCTGCCCACCGCGACTGCTGCGGCGAGACCGGCATCATCGAGATCCTGCGCGCCTACCATGACTGCGGCTTCGAGGGCTACATCCGCCCCGACCATGGCCGTCAGCTGTGGGAGGAAGGCCCCGGCAGCTGCCGCCCCGGCTACGGCAAGTATGACCGTGCGCTGGGCATCCAGTATATGCTGGGCGTCTGGGACCTGCTGGACCGTCTGGACGAAGAAAAGAAGAAGGGCTGATATATCATGAAGCTGACTGATATCAAGAACGGCAATCTGTCCGCCGAGTGGGCAGAAAAGGGCTACGAGCTGCCCAAGTTCGACGTCGAGGCCGTCAAGGCCAAGACCCACGCAGAACCCACTTGGGTCCACTTCGGCGCCGGCAACATCTTCCGCGCATTCCCGGCTGCCATCCTGAACGACGCCCTGAACAGCGGCAAGTATGACCGCGGCGTCATCGTGGCCGAGAGCTTCGACTACGAGATCATCGACAAGGCTTATCAGCCCTACGACAACCTGAGCCTGCTGGTCTGCCTGAAGTCCACCGGCGACATCGAGAAGAAGGTCATCGCCTCCGTCACCGAGAGCCTGAAGGCTGACTACTCCTTCGGCGCTGACTGGGCTCGTCTGGTCGAGATCTTCCAGGCACCCAGCCTGCAGATGATCTCCTTCACCATCACCGAGAAGGGCTACGGCGTCGCTCCTGCTGACCTCGAGCGCGGCCTGACCCCCGTTCTGGCCATGGGCAAGGTCACTGCTCTGCTCTACGAGCGCTTCAAGGCCGGTGCTCTGCCCCTGACCGTCCAGAGCATGGACAACTGCTCTCACAACGGCGATAAGGTCAAGGCCGCAGTCTTTGCCTACGCTTCCAAGTGGGTCGAGCAGGGCCTGGTCCCCGCCGAGTTCCTGGCCTACGTCAAGGACGAGACCAAGATCACCTTCCCCTGGAGCATGATCGACAAGATCACTCCCCGCCCGGATGCCAAGGTCCAGAAGATGCTGGCTGACGACGGTTTTGAGGACAACTACACCATCGTCACCGAGAAGCACACCTTCACCGCTCCCTTCGTCAACGCCGAGGAGACCCAGTACCTCTGCATCGAGGACCACTACACCAATGGCCGTCCTCCGCTGGAGCTGGGCGGTGTCCTCTACTGCGACCGCGAGACCGTCGATAAGATCGAGAAGATGAAGGTCTGCACCTGCCTCAACCCCCTGCACACCGCCATGTCCATCTACGGCTGCATGCTGGGCTACACCCTCATCTCCGCTGAGATGGCCGATGAGGACCTGCGCAGCTTCATCCAGAAGATCGGCTACATCGAGGCGATGCCCGTCGTCGTTGACCCCGGCGTTCTGAACCCCTACGAGTTCATCGGCGCTGTCATCAACCGCCGTCTGCCCAACCCCTTCATGCCCGACGCTCCTCAGCGTATCGCCACCGATACCTCCCAGAAGCTGGCCATCCGCTTCGGCGAAACCATCAAGGCTTACGAGGCGCGCGGTCTGGACAAGTCCAACCTCATCCTCATCCCGCTGGTGCTGGCAGGCTATGCCCGCTACCTGACCGGTCTGGACGACAACTGCCGGCCCTTCGAGATCTCTCCCGATCCGCTGCTGGCTGAGCTGCAGGCCATCGTGGCTCCCCTGAAGGTGGAAGCCGGCGAGCAGGACTTCTCCTGCCTGAAGGCTCTGTACAGCCGCACCGACGTCTTCGGCGTGGACCTGTACGCCGTCGGTCTGGGCGAGAAGATCGAGTCCATGGCCAAGGAGCTCTTCGCAGGCCCCGGCGCTGTCCGCGCTACCCTGCACAAGTACGTCAAGGCCCGCTGATCCAAGCGTCCCCTGACTTTATACGCCATTTCCGCGCCCATGCTGCGTTTTGCTTTGCCGCAGCATGGGTTTTTATGATGTCTTTTTTCCGGCACGGGAAAAGCCGCCGGGCCTTGCGGCCCGACGGCTTTTCTTATGATAGGAGGATCAAAAATGATCGTAGACTATCTTATTCAGTTCAGGATGGTCTGCTCGGTCTCGACGTCGAACAGGTGGACCTTGTGCGGGTCAAAGGCAACGCGGACGGTGTCTCCGTTGCGGGCCTTGGAGGTGGGAGCCACACGAGCGGTCATCTTGTTGCCCTTGTACTCCAGGTACAGGTAGATCTCAGCGCCCATCATCTCAGAGACATCGACCTGAGCATCCAGCTGGCAGTCGGTGTGCTTTGCCATGAACTCGGGCTCATCGTCGATGTCCTCGGGACGGATGCCCATCTTGACCTTCTTGCCGACATAGGAATCCAGCTTTCCGTCAGCGGTCTTCTCCTTGGGCAGGGGGATCACGTCGCCGCCCAGGTCAATGCCGTACAGCTCGCCCTTCTTGATCAGGGTGCCGTCCAGGAAGTTCATCTGGGGGCTGCCGATGAAGCCTGCGACGAACATGTTGCAGGGCATATCGTACAGGTTCTGCGGGGTATCGACCTGCTGGACGATGCCGTCCTTCATGACAACGATGCGGTCGCCCATGGTCATAGCCTCGGTCTGGTCGTGGGTAACGTAGATGAAGGTGGTAGCCAGCTTCTTGTGCAGCTTGATGATCTCGGTGCGCATGCTGGTACGCAGCTTGGCATCCAGGTTGGACAGGGGCTCGTCCAGCAGGAAGACTGCCGGGTTACGGACCATTGCACGGCCCAGAGCAACACGCTGACGCTGACCACCGGACAGAGCCTTGGGCTTGCGGTCCAGCAGGTGCTCGATCTCCAGGATCTTGGCTGCCTCATGCACGCGCTTGTCGATCTCGTCCTTCGGGGTCTTGCGCAGCTCCAGACCGAATGCGATGTTCTTGTAAACGGTCATGTGGGGGTACAGAGCGTAGCTCTGGAAGACCATGGCGATGTCGCGGTCCTTCGGGGGAACGTCGTTGATGAGGCGGCCGCCGATGTACATCTCGCCCTTGGAGATCTCCTCCAGACCGGCGATCATGCGCAGGGTGGTGGACTTACCGCAGCCAGAGGGGCCGACGAAGATGATGAATTCCTTGTCCTGGATCTCCAGGTTGAAATCGGTGACGGAAGGAGCCGTAGCACCGGGGTAGATCTTGTAGATATGCTGGCAGCTGATAGAAGCCATAAAGCTTTTTCCTCCATTGATGTTGTTGCACTCAAAGGCTCCGCTTGACGATGAGCCGTTTCATTGCTATTATAATAGCAGATTATTTTGTGTTATAAAATAGCATTTTATTGATTTGAGGTGTCAGATATTGATTTACTCTCCCAGCACGACTGCCGCCCTCGGCATCGTGGAGGACGCCCAGCCGGAAGAGCCCCTCACCCTGCGGGGCGAGGGGCTCTGGGTCTGCCTCGTTTCCAGCGGAAAATGTGTCGTCTCGCTGTCCGATCTCGACCCGATGCCGGCAGGCTCTGCCCTGTTGCTGCCGCCCCAGAATGCCGCAGCGGGCCATCTCGTGCTGAGCCGGGGGCCGCTGACCCTCGCGCCGGAAAGCGAGTGCCATCTGCTCTGCGTCCAGCTCACCGGGCAGGCAGCGGAACAGTTCCTTGCAGGGCTTTCCGAGATGCCCTTCCTCGCCCGGGGCGAGACCTGCCCGGCGGCGGCAGAGCTGATGGGGCGCCTTGCCGAAGAGCGGGACGCCTCGGAGCGGGTGCGCAGTCAGCTGGCCTTCGCGCTGCTGTGCGAGCTCTCAGACGCCGACAGCGCCGCCCCTGCCCTGCCCCCGCTGGTGGCCGCCGCCATCGAGGACATCCGCAGGAACTACGCCGGGCTCTACGGCGTGGAAGAGCTGAGCGAGCGGCTGGGCGTCTCCAAGAGCCACCTCGTCCGGGCCTTTACGGCGGCGCTGGGCGTCTCGCCGGGGCGGTATCTCACCAGCGTCCGCATAGAAGCCGCCATGCGTCTGCTGCTCCACCGGGAGTACACGCTGGATGTCATCGCCAGCCTCTGCGGCTTCTCGGGGGCCAACTACCTCTGCCGCGTCTTCAAAAAAACGACCGGCCGATCTCCCACGCAGTGGCGGGCGATGGCCGGTCGGAGCGCACTGCCCGAGCTTTCGCCCGAGCAGCAGCGGTTGGAGCAGGAATTGTTTATTTAAGCGATGCGCTTTTTCCGCTTCAGCAGGAAGAGGGTCAGGCAGGCCGTGATGGCCTCAGAGGCCGGGAACGCGGCCCAGACGCCGTTCATCCCGAAGAGGGCGCTCAGCACCAGAGAGCAGGCCACGATGGCCACGATGCCGCGGGAAAGCGACGTCGCAGAAGCCTCTGCGGGGCGGTCCACCGCGCCCAGATAGCCGGCGGCCACGATATTGAGGCCCGCGAAGAAATAGCCGAGGAAGTAGATGCGCACCCCGCTGAAGGCATACTGCGCCATGAGGGCCGAGTTCTCACTGTTGAAGACCGCGACGATCGGCCCGGTGAACCCGAACAGAACTGCATACAGTGCCGCCGCCAGCGCAAGCGCTGTTCCGCTGCCCAGCAGCAGGAGCTTGCGGGTACCGGCGGCATCGTTTTTGCCGTAGCACCTGCTGACCAGCGGCTGTGCGCCCTGGGCCACGCCGTTGAAGACAGCCGTCGCCACCAGCGCGTAGTTCGCCACGACGCCGTAAGCCGCCACGGCCACATTGCCCGCCAGACGCAGGAGCAGCAGGTTGAAGACGGTGGTGGTCACGCCGGAGGACATCTCTCCCACGAAGCCCGAGACACCCAGCTGGCAGCTCTGGGCCAGCAGCTCCGGCGAGGGCAGCTGCCGCACAAGGCGGACGGTGCTGCTCTTTTTGAAGAAGTGGCGGCTGCAGAGCGCAATGCTCAACACCGGCGAGACCGCCGTCGCCAGCGCCGCGCCGGGCAGGCCGAGGCCCATGGGGAACATGAAGATGTAGTCGAACACCACATTGAACAGGCTGCCGCTCAGCGTGGCCACCATGGCCAGCGAGGGTGCACCGTCGTTGCGGACAAAGGCCGACACGATGTAGTTGCACATAAAAAAGGGCGTGAACAGCAGAAAGATGCGCGCATAGGGGATGCCCAGCGCCACGATGCCGGCATCGCCGCCCATGAGCCGCAGCAGTGTGCCGGGGCAGAAGATGCCCACCAGCACAAAGGGCACGGCCAGCAGGCAGGCGCAAAAGACGGCATTGGAGAAATACCGCTGTGCCGCCCGCTCCTCGCCCTGTGCGCGGAGGATGGCGTAGCGGGTGGCTGCACCCAGACCGATCATGGAACCGATGGCAAAAATGAAGTTGTAGATGGGCAGGCAGAGGTTGAGCAGGGTCACGCCGTCGGTGCCCGCCGCCTGCGAGATAAAATAGGTATCGGCCAGAATATAGCAGGACGTGCCCAGCAGACCGAAAATATTCTGCGATACATATTTAGAGAACTGCTTTGTCAGATTCATCTTGGTTTTCCCTTTTTCCCGGAAATTGTCATACACAAAGCGTGTATTGTAGCACACCCCGCGCGTCAAGTCAATTCCAAAACTGCCCTGCAGCGCAGAAAGAGGAAGCATCAAGCAAAGGAGAAGTACACTATGGATTACAAACACGCAGCACAACAGGTCCTGGACTGCATCGGCGGAAAAGACAACATCCTGTCGGCCGCACACTGCGCCACCCGCCTGCGTCTGGTCATCGCAGACAACGCAAAGGTCAACAAGCAGGAGCTGGAAAACGCCGAGGGTGCCAAGGGCGTTTTTGAGGCACAGGGCCAGCTGCAGATCATCTTTGGCACCGGCACGGTGAACAAGGTATACGACGAGTTCATCCAGCTGGCCGGCATCGAGGGCGGCAGCAAGGAGGACGTGAAGCAGGCGGCCGCCGCCAAGGCACCCTGGTATCAGCGGGCCATCAAGACCCTGGGCGACAT
>OHLZ01000655.1_pt1 | contig 10930 bp, 9 predicted proteins | sample 1569211 | NCBI WGS metagenome assembly OHLZ01 (sample SAMEA3879606, study PRJEB24766) | human gut metagenome | biome: human-associated habitat; feature: feces | place: USA | collected 1985/1987
GATTTCGACACCCAAAAAATATGCTTTGCTTTTTGGGCAGCATACCTGTAAAACAACGCTTTCGCAGAGATTCCTCGAGAGTCAAAATTATTATTATGCACATGGGAAATCAGCGGAATCCTTCCGCAAAGCAATGCTGCAAAAAAAGATGCTTTCATGTCGTGAGCATGAATAATATCTGGTTTTTCTTCACGGATAATGCGCTTAACTTCTGACAAGGACCATTCTTTCATCGGCGCAAACCGCACATTACGTTCTTTTAGTGCCTCACGAATTTTCCCGTCTGGGCTGCAGTAAAACATTTCATACTCTGCATCGTTCTTAAAGCACGCCATAATTTGGCATGCAACGTTTTCCGCCCCTGAAAAACTCGTTCCTGTTAAAAGATGCATGATTTTCTTACTCATCTTACCTATCCTCTACACTCTTATACAGTTTCTTAAGACTTTGAATGGCGTGATCTAGATCGAAGTTCACAACATTATTGCTATTTCTTGTAACCTCGCGCAGTCTTTCGCCTTTATCTACTATGCTCCTCATCTTATCTGCCAGCTCATCTGCATCCTTCGGGTCAAACAGATAATCACTGTCACCCAACAAGTCAGTACACCCACGGATCTTTGAAGCAATACAGGGCAAACCTGACGCCATTGCCTCCATCAGCGCTCCGGGCAGGCCCTCCCTAAAAGACGTAAACACAAAGCAATCACATGCAAGGAGCACTTCTGGAATGTTGCTCTGAAATCCAAGCAGTTTTACTTGTTTTCCAACGCCAAGCTGTTCGGCCAGTTCTACCAGGTACTTTCGATTTTCGCCTTCACCACAAATTAGATAATAAAAATTGGGATCATTGGCCTTTGCGAGGGCACGAATCGCCACTTCCTGATTTTTGTTGTCATTAAGTTCTCCCACAGATACAAAAATGAATGCGCTCGGGTCTATGTTCCAGCTCTTTCTCAGAGACAAGCGAATCTCCTCGCCTTTTTCTGTTTTGCGTTGTTCCTTATCAAATTTTGACAGATCAACTCCAACACCAGGGACCTTTTCCACTCGACCATTTTTCTTTAACCGGAATTTTTTTGCCTGAACATAATCTGCATCATTTATTGTGATAAGCATATCCGTAAAGTGCGCCATATATCTTTCTATCGGATAGTAGCAAATCCAATTTTTTATGGGGGCACCTGTCCAAAAATGAAATCCATGCGCCTCATAAATCACATACGGAATTTTAGCCTTATTTGCACAGATTCTTCCTAACACACCACCAATCGGAGTATTGCAATGAACCACATCGTATTTTTCTCGCTTCATCAGATCGAGCAACTGTTTTTTAGCAAGCGTGTAGTTCTTCTTTGCTAACGGATTTCTGTCGCAGTCTATGTGTTCTGCTTTAATTCCGTATGTTTTGCAGTCTTCTTCATATAACTGTTTGTCTGCGTGATCCATATTGCTGACAATCGTAAAATCAATATTCAATTGTCTTGCTGCAATAATCGCCGAACGCATAAACCCGTTTATTCTCCGTCCTGACTGACTCGTTACATATAACAGCTTCATTTTCCGTCTCCATTATTCAGAACAGTTCCATAAAACGATTCATAGCGTCGCCTGTTGCATATTTTTTACTACCATACTGGTAAGCATAGCTACTCATCGTATCATATTCTTCTGTACTCAGTTTCATAGCTTCCTTTAGCTTATCCGCAAACTTTTTATTATCGCCCGCCTCAACAAGATAACCGCTCTTCCCATCATCCACCTGCTCCGGAATAGCACCCACAGCAAACGCAATGACAGGTCGGCTATACTTGTAAGCGTCGATAATAATGCCGGACTGAGAAGCAGAATTATATGGAACGATTACCCAGTCACAGTTAATGAAAGCCTCCCGCATTTCTTCATCAGTGACATAATCATTGTTGAGCTTTACATTTTTCTCTTTTGCAAGTTGCTCAACAACTTTCTGCATCTGCGGATCAACCCGACCAATAACATCAAATTGAATATCATGGCATAGGCGAACAATCTCTAACAGGTTATCTGCACCTTTGTAAGGATTGATTCTCCCAAAGAAAAGAGCACGACCACTATGTACCGGAGACGTATATGCTGGATATCTACGCCACAACTCCAGATACTTCACCCGGCCTGCGCTAATTCCATAGCGGTCAATCATATCCTGAATGTACGTTTTATTGCGCAATACAATCGTATCTGCAAACTTGACCACGGCTTTATTCATTAGGTCAACCATCTTGACCTGGCTGTCACCCTCATGTGGAATGACCTCATGAATCACCTGATAAGTCCTAGCTTTACCAGCCATCATCATAATTGGAAGATTCCATGTATGCAGACTCTCGAAATAAATCGCATCAAAATGTTCTTTGCGAACACGATGAATAATTGAAAGCAACAGCGGGAGGTTGAAGGTCTTCTTAGTCACACCAGGACGCTCCGGGCAATCCACCAGCCATATGCGATCCGACTGCTGAAGCTCCACCTTTGGCGTTTTAATGCAAAGCAAATAAGTATCCCAGTCGCTTCGCTTTCTCATTTCTTCGTACATTCCAAACAACGTATCCTGATGATCTGCATTGTCCGAAAATGTCACCAAAAGCACTTTTTTCATCTCTAATTCCTCTCCCACAGACCAAAACAGCTCAGACTCATCTCAAGGAGTCTGAGCCATCCTTTATTATTCTCGAATAACGATTAGCTTTCTTAGTTTTTCAGCAGCACAAAATATACCTTCTCTTAATGTATCTATAATTATTCCAAGCAGAAAAATGGTCATCGTCCCGTACATTAAATAAAATATGCAATAATTTTTATCGATATATTTGCTCAAATCAAAAACATCTGAGAACAGATATTTCATCACTGTCGGATACATATGAATCAAGTACACTCCGAATGTTGCATTCGCAATATAATTAATCCACCTATCATACTTAATCTCCCAACTCACTCCCCAAATAAAAATCCCGATGGAGACCAACATAGAAACCGGTCTAAAATTTCCTCGAAGATAATAGCAAGAATATGTTGCTGCAGCGTTCAATCTTATTCCCAGCACATCCAATACAATAATGCTCAAAATCGCAAGGAAATATGGAATAATGATTACGCCAGCACATTGCTTTTCATAACTCGAATACGTAATTCTCTTTCTTTTTATATAAACTACAACTGCATACAGCATCAAAAATACACTGAAATTATTTGATCCTAAGTCAACATACGGAATTAATGTTGATATACTCCAAACACCAAACATTACTACAATACATTTTTTCAAGTTATCATCGTCTAATGTTTTCAGACCTTTATGATAAAAGGGCCACATTAAAAGAAAAACGATGTATGTTGTCGGATACCACCATAAGCCAAACAAAGTTGGAAATATAGACTTCAGCACTAATGTTAAGCTTACCCCCCCCCCCTATTGAAAATCAAGGAAAGGCAAAGGAGACTTATACTATAAAACAAAACTATGCGCTCCAATCTGACACAAGAAGAGAATGAATATTTTAGATTAATAGAATCCTCAGCCTTTGAACTTAAAAACCACGCTGAAATCAAGAAGAATAAATTGTTCCCAATAAACGCATTATTCCCCAATATCTGCAAAAGTAGCTTGTTGGTCGTCAGCCCAACTATCTCTGTGTCAACGTTGAACGCATTCTTTGATACTAAATGATGCGACACTATCATCAGCATCGCCAAAATCTTTAACAGCTGAAAATTGCTTTGTTTCTTTACCATAATATCCCCCTGTATTTTATGTAACCTATGTACGCTCTACACTGCCGCTATGTCTTGTACCGCTACATTGGGTCCCCACTACGCTCTAAATTGCACCATTTTTGACGCTATGGTAGCCCCCGTCTTTAGTCCTGATAGTACTATCACCCGCCACGGTAGCTCATGTGTTTATTCCGGGTTCCACTCATCCACGCCATCGTAGCTTCCTTGTTTATGCCGGATTACCCCAGACGAATGAGCATAAGATCATCAGTACCAACCTGTTATCTCCAAGACCGGGATGAAATCGCAGATGATGTTATCATCGCTCCGTCCCGAAACCGCTATGTGAAAGTCACCGTAATCTCGGTACATCCCCTCACAGTGCCATCTGGCATAAATCCACGAGCTACGGTCGCATCCATAAAAGTGCTTTTTCAGGGCGTAAAAGCCTCAATTCAACCTCATTTTGCCCGCTCTCACGCTCAATCTCTCGGCATTTTGCACTGCTAGAAGCAGTATTTTAGCCTTATACCGGTCAATTTACCAACTTTCTAACGCCACGCCACCGTAAGAGGTGTATTTATGCCTGACTCCACTCTGGAATTTTTTTCAATTTTTAGCAATTCAAAATGTACAAAAGCGTCGATATTTAGTGGTTTTCTCCGCTCATGGCGGTGGTTTGGCCCTCGGAAACTCCCTCGGTGCTTTCTGGTATAAACAGGATCTTCACCGTTGCCAGCATGATCTTCAGATCCTCAATCAGGCTGGGATGTGCAATGTACATCAAATCCATTTGCAACTTGTCATAGGGAGTAGTATTGTACTTGCCGTACACCTGTGCATAACCGGTCAGACCGGCCTTGGCCTGCAAGCGCAGGGCGAATTCCGGCATCTCCTCGCAGTACTGGGCGGCAATTTCCGGGCGTTCCGGGCGGGGGCCGACGATGGATAAATCACCCCGGAGGATATTCAGCAGCTGGGGCAGCTCGTCCAACCGGCAGGCACGGATGATATGGCCGACTTTTGTGATGCGGTCGTCCTTGTCGCCGGTGGAGAGGCGGGCGACACCATCCTTTTCGGCATCCACCCGCATGGAGCGGAACTTCAGGATCTCAAACTGCCTGCCATCCTTAGTCAGACGCACCTGCTTGTAGAATGCCGGGCCGCCATCCGATTTGACCGCAATGGCAGTGATGAGGAACAGCGGACTGAGAACGACCAAGCCCATCAGAGAAATAATGATATCCACGGCCCGCTTGATGAACAGATATTCCGGGCTGGCCATATAGCGGCCGACACGCAGCATGGGCAGATGGAACATGTGCATCGGCCATGCGCCGCTCATGATGACATCGCCCACGCGGGGGATGACGAACATGTTGATGCCCTGACCGACACAATATTTCAGGATAATATTTCGCTCGTGGCTGTGGACACCGCTGACAAAAACAGTCTCCATGCCATCCAGAGCCCTTAGATCAGCAAGACAGTCTTCGGCACTCATGGTCAGATGCACATTATATTTGTGGTTCAGACCATATTCGTTGATGAGCTTTTCCATGCCATGACGCTCATCGTAAATGATGGCTGTCCGCTGTGGCGGGAACGTCTGGTAATACCATTTGTGCGCACAGGACGCCCAGACAGCCGCCATCACAAGCTGCCCTGCAATGGCTGCGATGCCGGGCCAGAGGTTGCAGAGCTTCGCCGCCATCAGGCAGATGACGATATAAAGAATGCCATCCGTTGCCATGGCCGCAAGGAGCTGTCCATAGACCAGCTCGGAGATCCGCTGCATCGACATCCAGAACGCATCGTAGACTTTGCCCAGCGTGATATACAGCACAAAAAAAAGCGCAAGGATGGCCAGATTGCCCTTCCATGCAAACTTCGCGTACACCTGCTCGGAATAATACAGGAGCCAGCATGCCGCAAACGGCAGCTCAATCATCAGGACGTCCAGAATCTTTACGACCCGCAACATCACATCATGTTGAAATTTCGACATAACTTCCTCCTGATTTTCCACTCTTGACTTTTGCAGAATTGTAACCTTCATTCTCCCCACCGATGGTTCACGGAGAGCCGCCGATGAGGAGAGTGCAGCCTACAATTGCTGATGACGGGCAGAGGCCCTGCCCGGGAGAAAGTCACTTAACCGCAAGCGGCTTGTCTCCCGAGGCATCGACCGAATTAGGCCTTATGGGTCAGCAGGATGATGGTGCCGGACTTGGGCATCTTAAAGGTCAGCTTGCCGTTGACGACAACAGCCTTGATGGCGACCCAGTTACCGTTTGCGTCCTGATACAGAACAACAGCGGTATCGCCGTCCTCCATGCCGGTGACAGTCACGGCAACCTCGCCGGTCTTGGAATCGACATTGACGTCGCCGACAGCGCGGATGCTCAGATCCTCGACGGTCTCGACGCCGGCAACAGCAGCAGCCTGTGCGACAGTCTCCTCGCCGACGACAGCGGCCAGCTTCTCCTCGGTGTTGCCCTCGGTAGAAACGATGGTCTTGTAGACCATCTTAGTGGTCTCGCTGGCATCGTCGGAAGAAGGAGCAACAATGGTAGAAGCGGTGTCGGAACCGCCAGTGATGCTGGGAACAGTAACGCCCGTTGCAGCGAAAGCAGAGACGCCGACGACCGCAGCCATCGCCACTGCGGCGACTGCCATTACGAATTTCTTTTTCATACAGTTATCCTCCATTTTATTTTTGAGCATTGCCCGATTTCTCGTGGCTGTGCTCTTTATAATAGTAGCCGGACTTGTAGTAGCGGTTATAATACATGCTCGACTTACTATTCACCTCGGCACGGTTCAGCACGACGCCCAGCAGCGGCACTTCCGTGCGCTGCAGGAGCTGGACCGAGTTGCCCACGAGCTTACGGGGCGTTTCGCCGCTGCGGACGACCAACACGGTGCCGTCGCAGTGGGTGGCGATATTCAAAGCGTCGGCCACGCTGCCAAGCGGCGGCGTGTCAACGAGGATGACTCCGAATTTTTCGCAGCACTGCTCCATCATCTGTCCAAAGCGCTCGCTTTCCAGCAGGATGGTGGGGTTGGTCACGTTTTTTGCCACCGGCAGGATATAGCCGTTGGGGATGTTGGTCTCGTAGATGACATCGTCCAGCTCGGCCTTGCCTGCCAGATAATGCACACCGCCCAGCAGATGGCCGGAGGTGGACAGGCCGTATTTCCGGCGGATCTCCGACTTGCGGAAATCGCAGTCGATGAGTAACGTGGGCGTGCCCAGCTCCGCGATCATCCGCCAGAGCTGCATGGTCACAAAGCTCTTGCCCTCGTTGGGGGTGCTGCTGGTGACCATGATGGTCTTGACGTTACTGCCGCAGAAGCTCAGGTTGACGCGCAGCTGGTTGATGGCCTCGCTCATCTCAAAGGGGAGCTGCGGCATCTTGCCGATCGTGATCTTTTTCATCTTCTTCTCCCCCTTGTCATTTGCCTGCCCAATGGAAGGGCTTTTTCTTGTCGTCGTCCCTGTCATCGCTGAAGCTGCCCAAACTCACTTCGGGGATGGTCGTCAACGGCTGGATGCCAAGATACTTGGCGACATCATCCGGCGTCTCCAATGTGTCGTTCATCAGGTACTGCACCAGCAGGACGCCGCAGCAGAGCACGGCACCCAGCAGAGCGCCCAGAATCGTGTTCTTTGCATAGCTGGGGCTGTATTTCTGGGAGGGCACCACGGCATCCTCCACCAGATTGGGTGTTTCGGTCTCCATGATCTTGGGCAGATAGATGCGGGCCTGCTTGACCAGCTCGTTCGCGATGTCCGCCGCCCGCTGAGGGTCGGTGTCCGTGACCGTGACGGTCAGGATGCGGGTGCTGCTGGTGTTGCTGATGCTGATCTGCTTTTCCAGCTGGCGATATGTAACGTCAAGGTCGAGGTTCTTGATGACGTCCTGCAGCAGCGGGCGGCTGAGCATCAGCTCCTGATAGTCTGCCGTCAACTGGGAGCCGATCTGCAGGTCGGTCAGGTTGACGATAGAATTGTTGGAGGCCGACACCACATAGATGCTGGACGATGCCTGATACTTCGGCGTCACAAAGAAGAAGGTGAAGCCGAAGGCTAGAACAGCGCCCACCAGAAAACACGCGATGATCTGCACGATATGGCCCCAGAGCAGGTAAAATACCTCCACGAGGTCGATCTCTTCCTCCGACTTGTCATTCTGCACCAGCGTCGCGGGCGAAGCGGCCGTGGTCGGATTGAGTTCCTGTTGTTCTTTTGTCACGAATCAATAACATCCTTTCCTATTTTGTAATTCAGGTATCACTTTTTTCATAGAACAGCTGCAAAACGGTCTCCTGGCGGCTGGTCTCGTCCAGATGATAAGCCCAGAAGCCGTTTTCCACGACATTCTCACCGGCGATGGTGAGGGTGTCCAGCCGCTTATACTGTTTCAGCTTTTCCCCGATCTTTGCCGCCGTGCCGCTGGCGATGTCCGTGACCATGTAGCCGCTCAGGGCATCGTAGGCTTTGGCTGCAAATTCGGTATCCTGCTGCTTCAGTTTTTCTTCTAGGGCCGTCAGGAACTGCTGCTGGCGGCGCATGCGGGCGATGTTGGTTTGGTCGTCGATATGATGGCGGCTGCGCACATAAGTCAGCGCCTTCTGCCCGTCCAGCGTCATCGTGTCGCCCTGTACAAGGGACGGGTCAATCTCCGAGAAGTCCGAGGTGATTGTCAGGGTCACGCCGCCCACAAGGTCGGTGACGATGCCCACGGCATCCATGTTGAGCGCCAGATAGCCGTTGATGGGCTGGTCGTCCAGCAGCATGGAGACGGCGAGCTCGGTGTTCTCGCAGCTGTTTTTGCCGCCGTTGCCGTAGTAGTGGGCCAGTGCGATCTGCTCGTCCGCATAGGCGGATACCCCACCCATAACATCCAGAACGGGGACTTTTGTAATGGTGTCACGGTTGATCTGGAGCATCTGCCAGGTCTGGTTGGCGTTATCCACTACCAGCACGATCTGGACATCTGCCTGACCGCCGCCCTCATAGCTGTCCACGGCCACGGCCTTGCCCTCTTTGTCGATGCCCATCAGCAGGTAAGTTTCCAGCTCCGGGCGCTGCTGCCAGGTCTGGCCGTTATAGGTAACTTCCTTCAGTTCGTCGGAAGTTGCGATGACTTCGCGGCCAACTTCGTCAGAGCCGGTGGAGTACTGCCCGTTTTCCCAGAGGTGGAGGGCCAGACCGCCGCAGACCAGCAGGCACACCAGCACCACCAGCATCACCACGGCCTTCACGGCATCTTTTTTGTCAAAACGCTTTTTCTGACGGTATTTCACTCTGTCACGAGATGAGGCACTGTCAGCATCCGGGCGTTCTCGTCCATCCGGTCAAGGAATTTTTCGCCCAGCTTGCGCAGTACCATCTCTCTTCCTCCTTTCAGATTCGGCGGGCGGCTCGTCGTATTGTGGCAGTCGCTTCCCAGCAGGGGAGTCGAGGTCAGCTCCAGAAGCTCCAGCCCCTGCTTCCGGGACCGCCAGTGCAGCAGCGTGTCCGCGTTGACCTGCAAAGCAATGGGGAGAGAGGCCAGCTCTTTCAGCCTGCGGCGGTTGTTGCTGCTGAAGCAGAACCGCTCCGGGTGGACGAGCACCACGTTGAAGTGCAGATCCAGCGCAAGCACCGTCACGGCCTCGGTCTGCTGGTCCGTCCACTCCGAAAAAGGCATCTCCAGCATCAGGGTCCGGGTGTTCTCGATGCAGAGCCGCTCCGGGTGATGCTCTTCCACGCCCCGGAAGTAGGCGACCTCGGCAGCTGGGAGGATGCAGGGCAGATCATCCTGCGCCCCGACAGCTTCCCGCAGCTGTTCCAGCGCCATGGCCCGCCGCTCCAGATACATGGTCACGCTGTTCTGCCCGGCGTAGTAGTGCGAGGTCGCGCAGACCTCTGCCACGCCCATCTCCGCCAGCCTGTGCAGCATCTCGATGGACATCTCCACGCTCTTGCTGCCATCGTCCATCCCCGGCAGGATGTGGGCGTGCATCTCTACAAGGCCGCCTGCATTCATTTTCCGCATCCCCTCCTTCGTGTCGTTCTGATAAGGCCAGAAACGGTATCTTCCATTGAGGTAATGGAGGGCATACGCAATTTTTCTTTGATGCTATGCGGTTTGTTCTTTTTGACTGCCCCTGAGTGACTCTTTATATATCCTGTCCGACAGGGCGTAGACACGCTGTAACGCTTTTCGTTTCCGATTCAAATCGGAATGGACATAGCGCTGTAAGGTGACATTTGCGTTGGCATGGCCCAGTAGCTCACTCAGCGTTTTGATGTCGCAGCCCGCCTGCAAGCAGGTGGTGGCAAAGGTGTGTCGGAGCACATGGGGGTGGATCGTGCGCAGAGCAGACCGCTTCAGATAGCAGCGGATGCTTTTGCGGTAACAGCGTGGCTCGACCGGACGGCTTTCGGTTCCTGAGAGGAACCATGTGTCAGGCGTGACGTCTTTGCTCAACTTGCGAAGGATGGCGACAAGCCCGGTGGAGAGAGGAATTTCCCGGGTGGATTTTCTTGTCTTTGGCGTCTGCACGATGAGTTTTGTGTGGCCGTCTCCACGGGGAATGCGGCAGACAGTACGCTGGATCGTCAGAATGCCGTTCTTGAGATCGAAATCACTCCACTTCAGCCCGCATACTTCCCCGATACGCAAGCCAAGTTCCATTTGCAGGAGCACCCCGATTTTTCTGGGTGTGGGCGGGTCCAGAAGGAATGACCGGAGAGCGGCTTGCTCTGCCAGACTCAGAGGCCGTGGTTCTGCTTTTTTCTGTCGTGGAAGCTTCACACAGAGTTCCAGAGGCGGCATCAGATGGAGGCGTGCCGCATATTTGCAGATACGCTTCAACATCCCGAAGCATTCTTGCGCAGAGGATGTTCCCAACGGCTTGTGGCTGTTGTCACTGGGTGACAAAATTTGCAGGAAGAGCCGCTCCAAGGTCGATTCATTCAGTTCAGAAACCGGCAGATCGCCCAAAACCGGCAGCAGATATTTGTGCAGAGTATACTGATAGTGCGTCAGTGTGGATTCTTTCACGCCCTGTGCAAAGGAAGCAAGCCACAGTTCGGCCAGCTCCGAAAAGCGCATGGATGCCCCGGACAGCTGATAAAAACCGGACATGGCTTTCCGGCGTGTCAGCTCAGTCTTTACCTCCG
>OHLZ01000658.1_pt1 | contig 10877 bp, 6 predicted proteins | sample 1569211 | NCBI WGS metagenome assembly OHLZ01 (sample SAMEA3879606, study PRJEB24766) | human gut metagenome | biome: human-associated habitat; feature: feces | place: USA | collected 1985/1987
AAATGGAAAAGGTGTCTTTGTCCTGTGGGGCTTCCTGTTCCGGCTGCTCCTGTGCATCTACCTTTTGCGCCCGGATATGCGCCCGTTGTAACTCGGTAGGCTTTTCCCCCGTAAGGGGTACAATCGCCTTGACATAATCAGCCGCATAATAGGCGTTACTGGTAAGCTGCCGCTGCCATGCCCCTGCTTTGGGCGACCAACGGAAGCCATTACTTTTTAGGGCTTCCCGCGTGGCTTCGTCCGGCTTATCCTCAAAGAAGATTTGCAGTCGGTTCGCTTCGGTGTTTGCTTCCACCTTGCCGCCGTCAAATTTCCAACCCACAAAACCGATTTCTTTTTGCTGTGAAAGAGATTTGATACGGTCTTTCACGCGCCGGATTTCTGCACTGTTGTTGGATAACGCCCAAGTCGCAAATGGCTTGTCCTCCAAATGCCAACTGCTCGCCATGTCTGCTTTCAGTTTTTCCAGTTCCTCCGGCGGTAAATGCGGGCAGCCGTCAAGGGTCTTATGCTTACGGTAATAGGCGTTTACGGCTTTCATGGTTTCCTGTGATTTTTCAAGGCTTTCCAGTTTCTTTTCTAACTTCTGTACTGCCTGCGGGTCGTCTGCGCTGATACCGCCCATGCCGGTACTGCGGATTTTATCAAGAAGCCCTTGTATGTCCTGCCATTCCCGGTAATTGCTGTCGCGGGCTGCGTTCTGCTTTTCTTTCTTCCTTGTGGGGAAGTTAGAGCCGCCCGCAATCAGGATAGAGGGAACACGCGCGTCAATCTCATAGCCTTTATTCATGTTCGCCGCCAGTTTCCGGGCATAGGTGTCAAGCAGGCTGTCGATTTTCTCATGGTACATCGGGTCTACCCGCTGTTTTTGCCTTTCTGCGATTTGTACGGCTTCATCTACATAATGCCTGTATTCAGCCGTCGCGCTGCCTTGCTTATAATCGGAAAAGCTGTTCATATCCTTTGCACGTTTGGCGGCAGCTTCATTGATAGTATAATAAGGGGCGGCGGGTGCAGCCTGTTCCGGCTGTGTTTCTTTTTCCTGTACCGGGGCTGTTTCTTCGGGAAGCTCCGGCGTGGCGGCTTCTGCTTCGGGCTGTTTGGTAGCTTCCTGTGCGGGCTGCGCCTGTTCGGTGGTCTGTTCCTTATCCTGTGCCTTTTGGATTGCTGCAAAATGTCCGTCTATGGTATCAATCAGATTTGCGGCGGTGCTGCGGATTGTTTCAAGAGAGCCTTTCAGTTCTGCAAGTTCTTTTCCGCTGCTCCACCCGGCGATATATCCAAAAGAATAGTCCGACGTATCAAGCCCGTAATGTTGGCAGACAGCATAGGCGACGCTTTCCGCCTGTACCTCGCGGGTACGGCGGTCGGGGCGTTCCGGCATAGCAAGGGCAGTATCATGCAGCGTGGCGTGGGCGATTTCATGGATTGCGGTCTTGATATTCTGCAATTCGTCCATGCCCTCGTTGATGATGATACGCTTTTCCTCATAATTGCAGCGTCCTTTTACGCCGCCGCTTAGTGCTTCAAATCCCATAGCAAAGGGAGAAGTCTTTTCAAGGGCAGCGAAAAAATCCTTGTATTGTTCCACGTTGCCCGTCAGCTCATAGGTAAGGGCAGGAAGCTCCTTTCCCTCGGTCTGTGAAATATCAAAGACAGATACCACACGAAAGGCGGGTATCTTGATTTCCTTTTCCTCGGTAACAGGTTTCCCGTCCTTATCGAAAACAGGCTTTTGGGTGTCCGGGTCGATTTTTTCCACCTGTTTCTTAACGGTAAACGGGGACGGCGCAAGTATCTTGATAGCTTTTTCTCCCGGCTTTACATGGCGGTCAAATTCCTTTTCCCATTGTTTATAGCCTTTCACAAGATTGCCGCCCTGCATGGCGATAAGGATTGTATTGTTAAGGCTGTAATCATGGAATTTTGACATAGTACGCAGATAGTCGGCGTAACGGTCGCTTTCATACAGTCCTAAAATCCCCTGTTCCAGTCGGTCGGTAATCTCTTTCATCTTGTCAGCGGGCTTTTCAGAAGATAGGATAATCGGGAGAACCGGGGGCTGCTCTGTGGCGGTGGTCGGTATAGCTGCGGAAGCGTCAAGGTCTGCCTGTTCCTTTTCCTGTACTGGCGGCTGCGGCGTTACCCGGTATTCCTCCGGCACGTCGCGCCCGTCATACCATTCTGTAAAGGTATTACGGTTATTGTAGATATAGCCCTGCTCGGTAAATCTGCCCCCGTCATTGATAGCAGCGTCCCGCCCGTATTCCTCATACATGAAATATTTTTTTGCTTCTTCGGGCAGCTCCAACTCGTCCAGTTCTTCAATCAGATAATGCCCGTAATCTTCCTCACTCTGTACGGACGGATAAAGCCAGTAACAATCAAGGTTTTGTGCAAGGTTGATAATGTCCTGCAAGTCCCTTGTATGGTCGCCGTATGCCATAGCTGCAACAAATTTTTCCCTGTCGTCGTCAAACTGCATTTTCAAAAGTTCGCTCAAATAGTTCAGCTCGTCAAGGCTTTCAAGCTCGGTCAATTTTCCTGCCAGTCCCGCAATAGAGGACTGGTATTCTGTGATATGCAGCTCCCCGTAGTTTTTGCCGTCTATGCCGATACGGTCAAAGACTTCTTTCAAATGCTCGGCAGTCGTGGGGAATGATACCCATTCGCCCGCAGGTCTGCCCTCGGTGTACTTTCCAAGATTAGAAAGATACCCGCTTAAAATCGGTTGTTCCATGTGTTCGCTCCTTTCTTTCTCAATCATGCGGTGCATAAGCTCGTAGTCCTCCATGCTCATGCTCCCGTCAAATAGATAGGGGTCGGGTTCTTCGCCGTCCCGGTAGGCTTTTTCAGAGAAAGGCAGCCCCGCAGCGTGGGCGGCGGCTCTTGCTTCCTCGATAAGCTCCGGCGGCAGCCTGTCGTCGTGGGCTTCGATAAATTCCCCGATATTGCTATATCCGTTTTCGTAGTGGCGGCGCACCCCGGCGGTCAGCTCGTCAAGGTTCATATCCTCGCCAAGATAGCCGGAATAATAGCCGTTTACCACAACGGCGGCAGGGTCAGCCTGTTTGATTTCTTCCATGCGGCTTCTGTCCTCCGGGTAAATGTAGTCGCTCATTTCAAGGTGGAAATATTCGGCGTTCCAAGAACGTCCCGTTTTCCAAAACGCCACCCAAGCGATACCGTCCCTTAATTCTTCTTGATAGTCCTTTACGGTGTCCCGTAAACTTGCCATGTGTAACCTCCTTTCTTCGGTTTCAGAGGGTTTGGGAAACTTCCCAACAAGCAAAAATCCCCGCCGTTCTCGGTAGAGAAAGCAGGGATTTTACGGAAAAGGGTACTCTTTTCCTATGCTTGCTATTCAGTTATTTTTTCTTCGGCAGTTCAATGCGGTAGTTGACATATCTCCCGCCCGTATCAGCCAATACGATAGTTCCGTTGTAGGTTTTGCCTGTCTTTGGGGAATAGAGCTTTTTCACATTTACCTTGCCGGATTTTAAGAGTGCAGCGGCAATCTTCGGGGTAAAGGTTACTTTTCGTTCTTCAAAGAAACGGTCATTTTTCCACATGGTAAAGATACATTCTTTGTTGCTGCAATAGTAGTTTTTCTTTCCCTCATAGACAGGAGAACCGCAGCGGGGGCAGCTTCCCAACGCTTCCCGTTCCGGCTTGAACATCTGCGCTTTATCATCAGAAAGAAACGGATAGGTCTTTACCAGTTCCCGCGCCATATTCTCGATACCCTCCATAAATGCGGCGGGGTCTGCCTTGCCTTTTGCAATCTGCGTCAGATTGTTTTCCCATTCTGCGGTAAGCTGCGGGCTTGTCAAGGTGTCCGGCAGGACGCACACAAGGTTGATACCGTCTTTTGTGGGAAGTAGCTGCTTGCCTTTTCGTTCCACAAAGCCGCCCTTTACCAGTTTTTCAATGACAGCGGCGCGGGTGGCGGGAGTTCCAAGCCCTTTGCGTTCTGCGTCCGGGTCGGTGTCCTCACTTCCGGCGCGTTCCATAGCAGAAAGGAGCGACGCTTCGTTGTGGGGCTTTGGCGGTGTTGTGTCATGCTCCGTTACCGTTGCAGCCGGATTGTCAAAGGTTTGTCCCTCGGTAAACGGCGGCAGGGTCTTTTCTGTGTCGCTGTCTGCGTCGTCCGTTTCGGGCTTGTTCTTTAAGGCTGCCCTGTATCTTCGGTCAATCTCTTTCCACCCGTCGGACAGCACCGTTTTTCCCCTTGCGGTAAAGGACTGTCCGGCACATTCAAAGACTGCCGTAACCGCTTCAAAGGTATGCGGTGCAGCGGTCGCCATAAGTAGACGCGCCCCGGAAAGGGTAAGGATATTCCTTTCGCTTTCCGGCAGCGCGGCAAGGTCGGTCTTTGCAAGCTCCATAGTTGGGATAATGGCATGGTGGTCTGATACCTTTTTACTGTTCAGCACCTTTCCAAGCTCCGGCGTGAAGTCTTTTCCCGCCATAAAGGAAAACTTCCCACAAAGCAGCTTGATAATGCCCGCCGCTGTGTCGCCCATGTCGTCGGTCAGAAATGCGCTGTCTGTTCTCGGATAAGTAAGCAAACGCTTTTCATACAAGGCTTGTGCAAGGTCAAGGGTCTGTTTTGCCGTATATCCGAACAGGCGGTTTGCTTCCCTCTGTAAAGAAGTAAGGTCAAAGAGCTTCGGCGGGGCTGCGGTCTTTTTCTCTTTCACAAGGGAAGTACATACTGCCCGCGACGCTTCGCAAGTCGTTTTTAATGCGTCGGCTTCTGCCTTATTTGAAATTCGTTCACTTGCAGCTTCCGCGCCGGATAATGCAAGGCGTACATGGTAGTATTTTTCTTTCTTGAAAGTGGTAATCGCTGCGTCCCGGTCAACAAGCATTTTTAAGGTCGGGGTCTGTACGCGCCCCACGTTCAAGGTATGATTGTAAAGGACAGAAAAAAGGCGGGTGGCATTGATACCGATTAGCCAGTCTGCTTTTGCCCTGCATAATGCGGAAGCAAAGAGAGGGTCATAATCCCTGCCGTTCTTCAGACAGGAAAAGCCCTCTTTGATTGCGCTGTCCTCCATAGAAGAAATCCAAAGGCGGCGCATAGGTTTCTTGCAGCCTGCCATTTCATAGACAAAACGGAAAATGAGTTCTCCCTCGCGCCCTGCGTCGCAGGCATTGACGACTTCGGAAACGTCTGCCCGGTGCATAAGCTCCTTTAAGGTTTTGAATTGCTTTTCCTTGTCAGCGGAAACGGTGTATTTCCATTCCTGCGGCAAAATCGGTAAGCTGTCATAGCTCCACTTTTTATACTGCTCCCCGTAAGCAGCAGCTTCCGCAAGCCCTACCAAATGTCCCACACACCAAGAAACGATATAGCCGCTTCCTGTGAGAAATCCGTCTTTCTTTTCCTTTGCCCCAAGTACGGCAGCGATTGTCTGCGCCACACTGGGCTTTTCTGCGATAACTAAAATCAAATAAAAATCCTCCTTTCGGGTAAAAGAAAAGAGCAACCGATTTTTCGATTGCTCCTACAAGTGATTGTATAAAATTGTGCGATATGAAATAGTAAAATGATTTGACAAAACTAAAATTTATCCAATATTGAGTAAACTATGGATTACCCAAGGTTGAACTGTAACCATGATTATAAATGTGTAAATTGCAAACAAAGGCACTTCGACCATATCATTGACATTCTCAGATTGAAATTGTTTTCTTAAATTATTAGGCAAGACTTTTGATAGCAAATAATAAACCAAATATCCTAAACAGACTCCAACTGTATTTGTAATAAGGTCATTTATATCTGTTGAACCCCAACCAAACATCTGAACAATTTCAACAGATAAAGAGAACAGAAAACCAGTTAATACAACAGTCTTTATGTGATGATATTTCTTATACAGCAACGGCAGAAAAAATCCAAAAGGAACAAATAAAACAACATTCAGTATGGTATCTATTGGTCCACTTATCATACCGAGAAACGGAATCAGAGAAATCCTCGGACGAAATGATATTGTGCTTGTATAACCAATACCTGTTACGGTCAAAATCCCGAAAAGATAATAATAGAATAAAAATACAGCAGTAATATGGAGAAGGCTTTGCTTTCTTCCTGATTTTTTAAGGTATAAGAAATACAATATAAAAACTGGAACTATAAACACATATCCACTTATTGAGCGAATAAGAATATCAGAAATGGGTAACATATTTTTATCTCCTTTGCTTACTCTAAAAATTTGTTTAACTCTATCATTTCCTATGGTTGGAACAATTATATCATATTCCATATCGAAAGTACATCTTTTTATCGTTCCGGCTGTCGTTTTGCTTCAATCTTTCTAATGCAATACCCAACACAAGGGGACTGTCCCTTGTAAGGGCAGGAAGCGCAAGCCGGGGGATAAGGAACAGGCGGAGCATTATCACGCCGCCCGTTCGGTTTCTGTATCATCATCTTTTCAAAGGGATTGTCGGTAAACAGGGTCATAGGGTTTCTTCCTCCGTTTCTTCATCTTCGGGAGTTTCCCCGGTATCTGCTTCCGGCTCGTCCTCGTCGTAGTCCTCAAATTCAAAATCTTCAAGGTCGGTATCGCCCTTTACATTCTGCTTCGGCTTTAGAAACTTAAAGTAGTAGAACGCTGCGCCGCCACCAAGCAGGGCAAAGAGGACTAAGGCAAGCACCACACCGGGATTGCCGCCTTTTCCTTTCGGTTCTTCCGGCTGCTCGGTTGGTGTTGGGGTAGGTTCTTTGCCTGTGCAGCCTGTCATACTGGTAACACATACCGGGCAGGACGTGTTTACCTTTCCGGCTTCGCATTTCTCCGTACAGTTACAGATTTCCGGCTTTTTGGCAGCTTCGCCGTTTTCGGTCAGTGCCATAAGGTCGGCTTCGTCCACTTGATTTAGGAAATGTACGGTCTGTTCGCCCTCGGCGGCGCGGTCAATGAGGATATAGAAATAGTTGCCGCCTTTGGTGGTAACAGTGATAAGCTGCTTATTGCCGCCGTAATCGTCAACCAGTGTTGCGTTTCCCTTTGGGGTAAGGGGCGGCGTTTCCTCTTTTTCCTCCACAACTACGTTGCTGTCGTTGGTCGCGTCCCCTGCGGGCGGCTCTGTGGCTGCGCCCTGTGCATAGGCAGGGACAGAAAAACCGCCCATAAGGATAAGGGCGGCACAAAGGGCAGTCATGGTCTTTTTCAGTTTATTCTTCATCTGCATTTTCCTCCTGTTCTTCGTAGTCTGCCGCTTCGGTAGCGTGTGCGGCGTTCATGCCGGGAATACCGCTGCCGGACAGCATAGCGTTCAGTTCCTGCGGGGTCAGACGCATAGCTCGTACAAGCTGCACGATTTCAAGGTTTTCCGCTTCGGTTTTCTGCGCTTCCAGTCCTTTTAACTTGTTCTGATACTCTGTGATTTTCTCGCGGGTCTTTGCGATTTCCTTATTGATACGGTCGATTTTATTGTTTGCCATAGGTCATTTCTCCTTTCTTTTTGGGGCTGCTTTACCAGTTCATCAGCCCATAGCCTTTGATACATTGATAGTTAAGGTCATAGCTCTTTATCTTGCAGGCGTCGCCGGAATTGCCCTCAACGGTATAGACGCGGCTTCCGTCCCTGCCAAGCACAAGCCCCACATGGTCTGCAACACCGTCTAAATCCCAATCGAAAAAGATAGCGTCGCCCGGTGCGATATTCTCATAGCCCCGCGCGCCCCATTGTCCCCTTGACTGGAACCAAGGAACGCCCTGCCATTCGCAGCCTGCAAAGCGGGGTTCGCTTTTTCCGGCTTGATTGTAGCACCATGACACAAAGCAGGCGCACCATTCCACGCGGCTGTTAAAGCCATACCAACTCCAATAGGGATAACCGCCCACGTTTCCGACTTGCTGTTTTGCAAGCTCCATAAACTCCGGGTTTCCGGGACGTGTGCCGTTTACAAACTCCACGCCGCTTAAATCCTCGGAGGGGCTGCCGTCGGGAGAGCCGCCGCCAAAAATCAACGGTTTGTTGCCCTGTGTCTGTAAGTACACTTTGAACATTTCAAACTGCTGTGGGTTCAGCAGTTCTTCCGCAAGGGAAGCAATCGGCTTGTTTGTCAGCTTCACGTTCAAGATACGGTATTCGTATTCTTCCTCGTTGCCCTCCTCGTCGGTGGTGGTGCGTATCTCGATTTCTTCCGTCAGCGTCAAGGTGTACTGTAAGCCGAACAGCCGTTTTAGCTCTGCCTGTGCGCTCTGCGGGGTGTAGCTCTGCAAGAGGGCGGTCAAGTAAGACGCAAGTTCGTGGGGGTTATGTCCAATACTGTCAAGGTCATAGCGGTATTCATCATAGCCGCTGTGGGTGGTTTCGATATTGTCAATCTCACTTTGCAGTTCGTTTTCCATTGCAGCATAGCTCTGTTCCGTTGCCACAAGGTCGCTGTCCTCGGACGTGTAGGAAGTCCCTAACACGCTGTTCATGCTGCCGGAAAACATTGCCCCACAAGAGGAAAGCCCTACTGATACCATGATGAACAGAAGCAGCGCGGCGATAGCGATTATCACGCCCGCCGGGTGTCGCCCTACAAAGGCAGCCGCTTTCTTTGCTGCTGTCTGTGACGCTCCGGCGGTTGCTTTGGCGGTGGCTGCACCGCCTTTCTTTACAGTTTTTGCATACTGGCGTTTGATTTTTTGTTTCTGCATAAACCGGGAAAAGGGATTGCTTGTAAGCTGAGGATTTTCCTGCAAGACTTTGTGATACTGGAAGTTCACATTTGCCTTGAACGCTGCCTTTTCTGCCTTTGCTGCTTCCCGGTAGGGTTTCAGCTTATGGCTGCGGTAGCCCTGTTTGAATTTCCTTGTCCCGTACCTTGCGCCGCGCTCGGCAAGTTCCTCCGATTTGTGCGCGCCCTCCGCGCCGGAATTGTCTTTCTCGACGCTGTGGATTTTGTTGTGAACAAAAATACCCGCTTCCTGCGCGGGGCGGGATAACGGGTTGCTGTGGGCTTTGCCGCCGGGTATCGGCTTTTCCTGTTCCTCAAAGTGCAGGCGGGTCTTTGCCTTTCCTGCGGCTTCGTCAAAGGTGCGCTCCTTAACCAGTTTCTTTTGCTTTGGGATAGCTGCCTTTGCCGCGTCCAGTCGGTCAGCGGCTTTGTTTGATTTCTCAATATAGCGTTCCAGTTCCGGAGCGGCAAGTTCTTCCTCGGTAAACTGCAAGCGGGAAGATGTTGTTTGTGCGGTGGCTTCCTCCTGTGCCTTGCGTACCGCCTTTTTACTGGATTTGCGGGTCTGTGCGGCTTCGATATGCTCCATAACGCGGTCTGCGGTGGCGGTGTCCCTTGCGGGGGCAGCTCCCGGTGCGTGGGGTAACGGGGAAGTTTGGGACGGTAAACCTTGAAGCTGCGTCCCGTCCTGTGTGGTTTGCTGCTCTGGGGACTTTTGAAAATCCGCGTCCTGTTCCCGTTTACTGATACGCTCGGCGGTCTGCTGTGTTTCGTTTACCTCGATAAGCCCGTCGCGGGTCATTTTCTGTGTGATTTTATCGCGTGGTTTTAATTGCTTGATAGTCCTGCACCTCCAATCCGCGCCCTCGCAAGGGCGCAATATTCTGCATTTAATTCAATCCCGATATAATGGCGGTCAAGGCTTTTTGCTGCAAATCCTGTGGTTCCGCTTCCGAAAAACGGGTCTATGACAATCCCACCTTTGGGACAGCCCGCCAAGATACAGGTTTCCGCTAATTTCGGGGGAAAAGCTGCAAAATGCGCCCCTTTATATGGGACAGTGTTAATCAGCCACACGTCCCGCTTGTTCCGCGTGGTCGGCATGAGCGCGTCGTCATAGTAGCCACCGTCCCGCGGTCGGTTTAGTCCCTGCACCTTTCCTTGTCCGGGTATTTCCTGTGTGTATTTGCTGTTGGTGCTGCGCGCTCTGCGATACCGTTCTGCGGTAGTAGGTGCTAAGGGTTCTGCAATGGCGGCAGCGTCATAGTAATATTTCTTTTCCTTTGAAAGCAGGAAGATATGTTCATAGCAGCGGGTCGGGCGGTCTTTGCAGCTTTCCGGCATAGGATTTTGTTTTTGCCATATAATATCGCTCCGTAGATACCACCCCTGTTCCCGTAGGGAAAACGCCAAGAGCCAGGGAATACCGATTAAGTCCTTTTGTTTGCAGCCGGTAACGCGGCTGTTCCTTGCAATCCGCTGTCCGGTGCGTCCCTTTGGGTTTTTTGGGTCAGCATAGCCGCCTTTATTTCCTGTGCCGCAATAGGTGTCTGCGATATTCAGCCATAACGTACCGTCCTTTCTAAGCACCCGGTAAAGCTCGCGAAAAACAGAGGTCAGCCTGTCAATATACTGTTCCGGCGTATCCTCCTGTCCGATTTGTGCGTCAAGCCCATAGTCCCGCAGCGCAAAGTACGGCGGGCTTGTAACGCAGCAATGGACGCTTTCACTGGGTAATTCCTGCAAAGCACAAAGCGCGTCCCGGTTGATAATCACGTCTGTTTTCATAGGCTGCTCACTTCCTCCGGCTTCGTCGTCATAATGCGGTAAAGCTCGGTATCTTTCGGGAAATGGTCTACAAAGGGCAGCACCACATTTCCATAAAAGATAAGTCCCTCGCCTGCTTCGGTATGGGTTACATACTTCATCTGTTGCGGGGAGATATTAAGCTGCTTTGCAAGGATAGCCCGGTCGCCCTGCGCCTGATTGAGCATGAGGACAAAATCAGAGTTTTCAAAGATATTTTCCACCTCGCGTGAAGCAAGCAAGTCCTTAATATTCTGTGTGATAGCTGTCGGTATGCCGCCCCATTTACGGAAACGCTTCCAAATCTCCACACTGTAAGCTGCGGTCTGTTCCTCTTTTAAGAGCAAGTGAAATTCGTCCATATAGTAGCGGGTGG
>OHLZ01000668.1_pt1 | contig 10765 bp, 8 predicted proteins | sample 1569211 | NCBI WGS metagenome assembly OHLZ01 (sample SAMEA3879606, study PRJEB24766) | human gut metagenome | biome: human-associated habitat; feature: feces | place: USA | collected 1985/1987
CCCTGCAGGCTGGGCAGAGGACGGGTGTCAAAACGGAACTCGGAGTCGTAGTCGTCCTCGATGATGTACCGCTGTCCGGGACGCCGTGCCGCCCAGTGGAGCAGTTCTGCCCGGCGTCCGGCGGGCATGGTGACGCCCGTGGGGAACTGGTGGCTGGGGGTGACGCAGCACACCGCCGCCCCCGACTCCGACAGCGCCCGGATGGACAGCCCGTCCTCGTCCACCGGCAGACAGCAGCAGGAGATGCCGTTGTTTTCCAGCACCTGCCGGGCGCGGGGATAGCCGGGGTTCTCCACCGCCGCCGGCCCGGGCAGGAGCGGTGCCAGCAGGCCCAGCAGATATTCGAGGCCCGCGCCAACGACGAGCTGGTGCGGGCCGCACCGCACACCGCGGTACTCCTCGAGGTACTCGGCCAGTGCCTGCCGCAGCGAGAGGTCGCCCTGGGCGTCACCGTGGGTCAGCAGCTCCGGCGAAGAGTACAGCAGCTCTTTTTGCAGCCGCGCCCATGTGCGGAACGGAAACAGCTCCGGGTCTACGCCCCGGGTGGAGAGGTCGTAGCGGACGGGCTGCTCCGGCGCTGGCGCTGCCTCGGGCTGGGGCGGCGCGGCGGACTCTGTCCGCTCGGGCAGGGCCAGATATTCCTGTACATAAAAGCCGCTGCGCTCCCGCGCCTCCAGATAGCCCTCCGCCGCCAGCATCTGGTAGGCCGCGTCCACCGTGTTCACCGAGACGGAAAGCTCTGCCGCCAGCCGTCGCTTGCCGGGCATCCGGGTCCCGGCCGAGATCGCCCCCGTCCGCATCTCGGCGGCGAGGCTGCGGTAGAGCTGTTCGTAGAGCGGCACACCGGACGCCGCGTCCAGTGCTGTCGTCAAATGGACCATAAAAAGCCCCTCCTTTTCGGGCAGTGTGCCAAACTGGACCCATAAAAAATCTTTGTTCTGGGTATTTGCACAGTGCCAGTTTTGCGTATAATAGGAGCATACCCGCAAGAGCCAAAAAAGTCAATCGGTTTTGTGGGTATTTCGTAAAATCGGGAGGGAAAATCATGTCAACAACCGCAATGTGGCTGCTGCTGGCAGTCGTCGTCATCGTTATCGTCTTTGCAAGTGTGCTGTATAAGCGCACCTTCACCGTCCACGAGCTGGCGCTCACCGGCGTCATGGCCGCGCTGAGCCTGGTGGCCTACCTGTTTTTCCGGGTGCCGTTCTACGGCGGTTCCTCGTTCCATCTGGGCAACACCTTCACCGCCCTGACCGCCCTGCTGCTGGACGGCGTATCCGGCGGTCTGGCCGGTGCCATCGGTCTGGCTCTGGCCGACATTCTGGCCGGTGACCCGGGCTATGCCGTCACCACCTTCATCCTGAAGTTCATCATCGGCATCACCTGCGGTGCGGTCGCTCACAAGGTGTTCAAGCTCCGTGAGCTGGACAAGCACGCCCCCGGCTATCTGGCCAAGGTGATCGTCGCAGCTGCCTCCGGTCTGCTGCTGAATGTCTTCACCGACCCGTTCCTCGGCTACTTCCGCAACGTCTACATCTTCGGCCAGGAGTACACCATCGCCAAGGCTCTGACCAAGATCACCGGCGGCGTCACCTTCGTGAACAGCGTGGCCTCCACCGTCTGCGTCGTCATCCTCTATCTGGCCCTGCGCCCGGCCCTCGAGCGTGCAAACCTGCTGCCCAAGGCCCAAAAAGCATCTGAACCGAAGGCCGACAAGTAACCAACTTCCATTCCTGTCTGATGTACTCATAAAGCGAAAAAGGCATCTGCCGCACGGCAGATGCCTTTTTCGTTTATTTCTTTTCAAATACGAGGAACCGGAACGAGATGTCGGTGGTCAATTCCGGCAGTGCCGCGAGACGGGCTGCGCCGTCCCGGGGCGTTTTCCAGTAGTAGGGCGTCATGGCGAAGAGAGCTTCCAGCTGCCCGGCAGGCACCGTGATGCTGCCGGAGACTTCCCGCTCTCCGATGGCTTCAAAGCCCGGATACGCCACTTCCTGCACCGGGTTCTTGTAGGGCCTTTCGTAGAGGACGGCCTTCATCTGGAAGAGATGCTCCGCACCCGGCACGGCGTAGATGAGCCGTCCGCCGGGGCGCAGGACGCGGAGAAACTCCTCCTGCGCAAAAGGCGAGAAGCAGTTGAGCAGCACATCCGCCCAGCCCGTGCGCACCGGCTGATGGAAACTGGACGCCACGGCGTACCGGGCCGGGGGCAGGGCCTTCGCAGCCAGACGCACGGCAGGCTTTGCGATGTCGAAACCGGCCAGTTCCAGCGGACGGCCCGCCTCTTCGAACTGCTTTGCGATGCACCGGTCATACCAGCCCTCACCGCAGCCTGCGTCCAGCAGGCGGAGCGGCTTTCCGGCTTTCGGCTGGCCGTACTCGAGGCAGAGTTCTCCCAGCGCCTGCCCGAAGATGCCGTAGTAGCCCGCGCTCAGGAACGCGCGGCGGGCCGCGACCATCTCCCTGCTGTCACCGGGGGCCTTGGTACGGGTGTTCTGCACCGGCAGCAGATGCCAGTAGCCCTCTTTGGCCCGGTCGAAGCTGTGGCCAGAGGGACATTTCAGTGCGTTATCCCCGGCAAGCGGTGCGCCGCACAGCGGGCAGCACCACGGGGCGGATCCCTCTGCCATCACACTTCCTCGCTGTGGTCCTCGATGGGAGCCGTCGCGCCGCCGTGGGCGTTCATATACTCCTCAAAGCTGGTGAACTTCTGCTGCGGCGGACGGCGGCTGATGAGCACGAGGCCCGGGTCTTCGTCCTTCGTCGGGACATTATTGCTGCGGCTGCGGTTATTGCGGCCGGACTGCTCTGCCTTGGGGGCGCGGGGCGCACGGCCTGCGCCGCTCTGCTCATTGCGGTTGCTGCTGCGGCCACTGCGGTTCTCATTGCGCTGGCTGTTCTGCTGGGCAGGCTGAGCCGGGCGGGCGCTGCGGTCGTTCCGCTCGTTGCGGGGGCTGCGGCCTGCACCATTGCGGCCATTGTTCTCGCTGCGCTGGGCGGGCTGACGGTTCTGCATCGCGGTGGGGATGGTCTGGGCCGGAGCGGCGGGGGTGGCGGCGTTCTTCTTGGCGGAACGGAGCGGGGTGGCCTCCGGGGCGCTCACAAAGTGGGGGTCGAACTTCGGCTGGGCGTTGCTGCCGCGGCCTGCGCCCTGTGCGGGGGCATTGCCCTCGCGGCGGCGGCGGCTGTTGTCGCGTCCGCCGGGAGTGCGCTTGTTATCATCCATGAGTCGTTCCTCTTTTGCTTCGATTTTGGGGGCCTTCTGCTTTTTTGCCGCAGAGGGCCTGGCCGCACTCTTTTTTTCGGGCGCAGCGGGTCTGGCGGCTTTTTCCGCCTTGGGAGTTTCGGCCTTTTCGGGGGCAGGCTGTTCGTCCTTGGGCTTGCGGCCCCGCACCGGCGGGGCTGCTTTTACGGGGGCGGGTACGCCATCCCACGGGTGGCCGGACACCACCGGGATCTTCCGGCGGTTGAGCTTTTCGATGCCGGCCAGATATTCCATCTCCTCGGGTGCGCAGAAGCTCACCGCCGTGCCGTCTGCGCCCGCGCGGGCGGTGCGGCCGATGCGGTGGACGTAGGTCTCCGGCACCTCGGGCAGGTCGTAGTTGAACACATGGGAGAGCTCGCTGATGTCGATGCCGCGGGCGGCGATGTCCGTAGCCACCAGCACCCTGGTCTTGCCCTCCTTGAAGCCTTCCAGCGCCGCCACACGGGCGGTCTGGCTCTTGTTGCCGTGGATCGCAGCGGCGGTGATGCCCTGCTTGGTCAGATCGCGGGCGATCTTATCCGCGCCGTGCTTGGTGCGGCTGAACACCAGCGCATTCTGCACCGGCGGGGTCAGGTTCTTGATGAGCCAGGGCAGCAGGAACTTCTTGTTGCCCTTCTCGACGAAATACAGGCTCTGGTCGATGCGCTCCACCGTGCTGGACACGGGGTCCACCTTCACGAAGGCGGGGTCGTGCAGGATGCCTGCGGCCAGCTGCTCGATCTCTTTGGGCATGGTGGCGCTGAACATCAGGTTCTGGCGCTTTGCGGGCAGCTTTGCGATGACCTTCTTCACGTCATGCACAAAGCCCATGTCCAGCATCCGGTCGGCCTCGTCCAGCACGAAGACCTCGAGGTTCGACAGGTCGATATGGCCCTGTCCGATGAGGTCGTTCAGACGGCCCGGGCAGGCGATGAGGATGTCCACGCCCTTTCGGATGGCCTCCACCTGCGGGGCCTGACCCACGCCGCCGAAGATGACGGTGCTGCGCAGTTTGAGGTACTTGCCGTAGGCGTCGAAGCTCTCGCCGATCTGGAGGGCCAGCTCACGGGTGGGGGTGAGGATGAGGGCGCGGACAGCGCCCTTCCTGCGGGGGGCGGCGGCGCTCAGCCGGTCGAGCATGGGCAGCGCAAAGGCAGCGGTCTTACCGGTGCCGGTCTGGGCGCAGCCCATCAGATCGCGCCCTTCCAGCACCGGCGGGATGGCCGAAGCCTGGATGGGCGAGGGGGTCTCATAGCCTGCCTCGCTTACAGCCTTGAGCAGGGGGGCGGACAATTTCAAATCGTTAAAAGTCATGGTTCTCCTTGGTCATTCTTTGATTCTGCGGCACTCGATGTAATACCGCTTTTCCTCCGCATGGCCCATGCTGAAGGTCTTGCGGGGCAGCACGCCGCCCATCACGATGCCTTTGAACAGATCGCTCTTCTCGAAGGGCGGCAGCAGGAAGGCCACGCCGCCCTGTCTGGTCAGGGCGCGGACGGCGGGCTCGTCGTGGACGTAATCCACCCGGGCCTCGCTGTGGCGGGCCATAAAGTATTCGATAAATTCGTCCACCGTGCCGACGGTCAGCGGGGCGACGGGGTCCTCGAAGCTGAGGACGTTGGACACATGGGGGCCGGCCAGCGTGAAGGCCTGCTGCTTCGAGTCGCCGAAGCAGATGCCGGCCATGTTGGAGTCGCTCCACGCGATGAGGGCCAGCAGCACCGCGCCGCAGTCCACATTGAAGAGGACGCGGTGGATGGGCTCGATCTCGATGGCGGGCGAATGGACGTTGCACACCTCAGCCAAGCACCAGCGGGCGGGATGGCTTTCCCGCTCCTCAGGGGTCAGGGTGGCTTTCAGCTCCTCCCAGCAGGCTTTGGCTGCGGCCAGCGAATGGTTGCCGTCGCCCACAGCCAGCGTCAGGGGCTTTGCGCCCCCGGCCTGGGGATACTTGGCGTCGAAAGCCTCCTGACTGCCCAGTGCAGCCAGTGCAGCATCGATCTGCGCCAGCATCGCAGGGTCTTCCACGGCCCAGCCCGCAATGTGGCCGCCGCCCTGCATCAGCTCGCCCTCGTACAGCTTTTTCAGCTCGTTCTTTCGCGCGCCGATGGGCTCGACGAGGGTGCAGCCGGGGTCGTCGGCCAGCATCATGACATGGGGCGTTTCCAGCGCCGCGCCCCGGCGCACGGCCATGCGGGGCGGGATGCGCTCGGTGACGGTGCGCTCACTGGGCCGGATGGCCGGGCGGGCGCCCTTCTCGTAGCTGTAAGCCTCGAGGTCTATCTTGCCCACGAGGCCCTGACGCACCCGGCCGCTCTGCTCGGTGCGCTCGACGTAGACAAAGCCGTCCACGGCGCGGGTCAGCACGTCGCGGCTGTACTCGTCCATCGCGGCGTGGATCTTCTCCACCCGCCGGGCCGCGTCTTCATCCTCGAGGTAGACTTCCGGCAGGATGAGCCGCAGGGTGCTGGGGCAGCCGCCCACAGCGGCGTCTGCCTGCTCCCAGTAGGCGCGGTCGCTGGTAAACTGGTCACAGGCCACGCAGCCCCACTTTTCCAGAGGGATATTCTCCCCGGGCAGCAGGATGTGGGCCGGACCAAAGCAGGATGCAGTTTTCATAACACATTCCTCACTCTCACATAAATCACCAACAGCAAATGGAGCGCTCTCACCGGAAAATGCCCGCTGCATCGTCCCAGAACACGGCATGCTCCACGCCGGAAGCCGACAGGGTGTCCCGCAGCTCGCTGCGGGCGGTGTCGTCCATGGTCTGCTTTGCGGGGACTTCGACCACGAGGTTCCTGACGCCCAGTGCCGTCGCGGAGCCGCCCACGGTGGAAGCGCCCTCCGTCACCTGACCCAGCGAGTAGCCGTACCACAGGGTCACGCTGCCCTCAAAGCGGGCATCCCACGCGGCGATGTCCGCAGCCAGCTGGGCGCTGCGGCCGCGCCCGCCGGTGGAGCCGAAGTCCTGCTTGCCGTTCTGGGCAGAGGGGAACTGGACGTTCTCCAGCAGCACATGGTCAAAGCCCATGCTCTGCACCTCGCCAATGAGGTCGCCGATGAACCGGACGGCCTCGTCGGAATAGGGGTTGAGCCAGGGGTTGCCGCCGGCGGACGCCTTATTATCCAGCCAGAGGTAAGCCTGCCCGGTGTAGCCGATGGCCATATTGCGGTCGGTGCGGGCCGCGATGGGGTCGCGGAAGGCCGCCAGCTTTGCCACCGGCACAAGGCCGTTCTCCTTGAGCACCGAGGCGATGAGGGCCGGGTCAAGGGACGCCCCCTCGATGCTGCCTGCCGCAGCAGCCACCTGAGAGGGATACAGGATGTTTCCGGCGCTGTCCTTCAGGGTGACGACGGCGTAGGCCGCGCCCTGCTGGGCCAGCTGCCGGGCGGCGGCACGCAGGGAAGCTTCGTCCTTTGCCGCAGCCGTGTCCAGAACGCCCCAGCTGCCCTCGATGATGACGCCTGCGGGTGCAGCCGGTTCCGATCCCGGCTCCGGGTCCGCCCGCGCCTCCGAGGAAGCGGCAGGCTCTGCCGTCACTTCCGACGAAGCGGCCGCACTGGACGCCGTCGTCTCAGACGAGGCCGAGAGGTCACGGTTGCGCACCACGGTGTACCAGGTGTGGGTGGCCCAGTCCAGCACATGGGGCGCGGCCAGCCAGCCCACGACCAGCACCACGGCCACCAGCACGATGATGCCGACGGCCTTCTTCACCCACATGCCGGGGCTGTAAAAACTGCGGTGATACCGCTTGACCTTTTTATACTTTGCCATGATCGTCCCTTTCTCCTGCACTCCTCACAGGATCACCGAGTGGCCCGTAAAACCATAGATGGCCAGCGCCAGCACGCCGATGTAGACGAGCGTGATGGGCAGGCCCCGGAACGCCTCCGGGATGGCCTCGCTGCGCAGACGGCGGTCAGCCTCCGTCACCAGCATGACGGCCAGCAGATAGCCCAGGCCGCTGCCGAGGCCGAAGCCCATGCTCTGCTCCAGCGTAAAGCTCTGGGTGCGCTCCACCATCACCGTACCCAGCACGCTGCTGTTGACCGCCGCCAGCGGCAGGATGCGGAGCAGCTGGCCGCCGTGGCGGTTGCCCCGTGCGGCCCAGAGCATGATAAATTCAAACAGGCTCACCACCGCCACGCAGGCCAGATAGACCAGCGGACGGAGCTGGGCGGGGTTGGGCTGGGCGGCGACGAAGCCGCCCGCATAGAACACCAGCGGAGCCACCAGCACCTGCGTGACACAGAGCAGCAGGGCGAACCACCCGCTGCTGGTGCGCTCGTCGCCCACCAGCTGGACGAGGCGGGACACGCCGAGGCCCCGGGTGAACACCGCGTTCTGTGCAAAGACGGCCAGCACGGCGTAGCCAAAAAATACGCCGACGGCCTGCATCACATCATTCATCCTCAGGCTCCCCCTCTTTCTGGCGGTAGACCGCCATGAGGCCGCGGGCCTCCGATGTCAGATAGTTTTTGTACTTCTTGGCCAGCGTGCGCCAGACGGCACACAGCACGCCCAGCACGATGAAGCCGCCTGCCGGCATGCTGGCCATGGGCAGGACGGGACGGCTCAGCACATGGCCGAACACCGTGCCGGCGCTCAGCCACTCGCGCACACAGCCCAGCAAAAGCAGCAGCAGGCCGTAGCCGACGGTGATGCGGATGCCCTTGGAGACGGCCTTTTTCATCGTCTCCTGCACGCGGCCGAAGCGGTAGGTCAGCAGCGGCTCCACCACCAGCATGGGCAGGTAGATGCCCAGCACCAGCAGGCTCACGCCGAACAGCCGGTTCAGGATGGGGTACGCCGCCAGATAGACCACCGCCGCGCTGCCCGAATAGAGGATGCTGCGGGGCAGCAGCTTCTTTTCCAGCTCTGCGTTGGCCGGATGCTCCTCCCGCAGGGGGAACAGGCGGCTCAGCAGACAGGCCAGCATCCGGGAGGGCGTCAGCAGCAGCGCCACGGCCACGGCCAGCATCAGGGCGTTCTGGCCGCTCGTCGCAAGGACGACCAGCGGCGCAAGGCCCATGCCCTGCATGACCACGGGGTTGTTCAGGAAGACGCGGTCATGGTGGAAGAATCTTTCCGGGTCCCGGGTGAGGAGTTCTGCAGCACGACGTTTCATTCCGCATCCCCCTTTCCGGTCTTCTTCTCTTTGAAGCATCTGCCGCTCTTTATCAGCTCATAGAGGCGGACTTCGGTGCGGTCGAGCCAGCCGGAGATGCTGTTGACCGCCAGAATGGCGAAGCAGACGCCCGTCTCGTAGACGCCGAAGTAGCGGAAGCCCATCGTGAAGGCTCCCACCATGACGCCGTAGAGGATGCGGCCCAGCCGGTGGTGGGCGCAGGTGTAAGGCTCATTGAGCAGGAAGACGGCGCTGAAGAGCATCGCGCCCGTCAGCATCTCGTCGCGCACACAGCGCAGGCGGAACACAAGGCCCGCCGTAAAGGCGGTCCCCTCCGTCAGGCCCAGCTGGCGCGGGAAGAAGAAGACGATGAGGCCCGCCGTGATGAGGAAGCTCAGGGAGGCGCTCAGCCGCACATCCTTCTGCATCCAGAGGAAGAGGCCGCAGGCCGCCAGCACGATGGCCGCACCGGTCCCCATCGGGGCGGCATACTCGCCCAGCACCAGCGACAGGGCGCTGATGTTGATGAGGCCGCCGCTGCGCAGGGTGTCCGAGATGGTGCTGGATGTGGCCACGCCAGAGGCGTCCCAGAGCGGGATATTGGCGTATGGGGCCGGATAGCGGAAGACCTTCTCCGGCCAGGACACTGCCGCCACCGCGTAGCCCACGGCGGCGGGGTGGAAGGGGTAGCTGCCATAGCCGCCGAAGACCTCTTTGCCGATGAGAGCACCGGCCAGAATGGCGGCGGCGAGGACGTACCAGTCCACCGTCGCGGGCATCAGCAGGGTGATGACGAGGGCAAAGCTCTCGTTGGAATAATCCCCGGCCTGATAGACGCGGCGGCGCAGCAGAGAGATGAGCCGGTCGCACAGGTTGCCCATCAGCACCGCAAAGCCGCAGAGCAGCAGCGGGCGCAGGCCGTAGAGGTAGCAGGAGACGCAGAGCAGCGGCACACAGAGAAAGCAGATGTGCTTATAATATCTGCCGGTGCGCCGGAGCTCTTCCTCCTGCAGCCGGATCAATGCTTCATCCATGGGCAGTCCCCTCTCAGAGAGCTGCCATCGCACGGACGGCCGCGGCGGGGTCGGCGGCGCCAAAGATGGCGCTGCCCGCCACCAGCACGTCCGCACCGGCGGCGACGCACTGCGGAGCGGTGGCGGCATCCACGCCGCCGTCCACTTCCAGCAGGAATTTCAGGCCCCGGCGGTCTTTTTCCGCCTTGAGCCAGCGGAGCCTGTCGAGGGCCGAGGGCATGAACTTCTGGCCGCCGAAGCCCGGCTCCACGCTCATGACCAGCACGAGGTCCAGCTGGTCGAGGTAGTAGCCCAGCTCTTCCACCGGGGTGCCGGGCTTGATGGTCATGCCCACCTTGCAGCCCTGGGCCTTGATGGCGTCGATGGTCTCCTGGATGTCGTCGTCGCACTCGAGGTGGAAGTTGAGCAGGCTGGCACCGGCCTTGGCAAACGCCTCGGCGTACTGCTGGGGGTGGGTGATCATCAGGTGGACGTCATAGAAAGCGTCCGGCAGGGCCTTGTGCAGGCTCTTGAGCACCGGGACGCCAAAGCTGATGTTAGGCACGAAGTGGCCGTCCATCACGTCATAATGCAGCATCTGCGCACCGGCATCCAGCACCATACGGCAGTCTGCGCCGAGATGGCTGAAGTCAGCCGAAAGGATAGAAGGACTGAGCGTTGTCATTTTATTTTACTCCCCGTTATTTTTTAGAGAATTTTTGTAATTTTGCTCTGCCGCCGTTCCTGCGGCATCTCCCACAGGAGCAGTCGGCATAATCGATTATAGTTTACATGAAAACAGCGAAAAAATCAAACCCGCAGCCGTGTTTTTCACGGAAAAGACGTAAAGTTCTGCGTATCTCCCCTCTTCCACAACGCAAAAAGCAGCCAGACCGCTCCTTTGAGGGGCAGTCTGACCGCTGTGAAGTTAGTCTACCGGCTTCATGCTGGCCGGGTCTTCCACCGCACCGGGGCGGCCGCTCTCGTCGGGCAGACGCTTCATGCCGCCGGGGTTGGGGGGCTGGACGGGCAGGGTGAAGACGAACCTGCACCACTCGCCCTGCCTGCTCTCCACCCGTATCTGGCCGCCGGAGAGGTTGACCAGCACCTTGCAGATGTTCAGGCCGAGGCCCGCGCCCCGGGCGTGGAGACCCCGGGACTGGTCTTCTTTGTAGAAGCGCTGGAAGACGTAGGGCAGCGCCTCGGGGCTGATGCCCTGGCCAGAGTTCCAGATGGAGACTTCCACCTCCGGGCCCAGCCTCTCCACCCCGAAGCGGATGGTGCCGCCTGCCGGGGTGAACTTGATGGCGTTGTCCAGCAGATTGTAGGCCACCTGATGGATGAGGTCAGGGTCGGCATAGACCAGCACCTTC
>OHLZ01000688.1_pt1 | contig 10560 bp, 8 predicted proteins | sample 1569211 | NCBI WGS metagenome assembly OHLZ01 (sample SAMEA3879606, study PRJEB24766) | human gut metagenome | biome: human-associated habitat; feature: feces | place: USA | collected 1985/1987
TACAATTTGATAACAATTCATTGCAGATTGAAGTATTTGCTGCCTGAATCGTAAAAATTGCAAGTCCTTGATCAAGGTGCTTTCAATTATAATACAAATCAGCAGGGAAAAAGGTTACAAAAAAGTATTTTCGTTTTTCAGAGAAAACGATATAATAGAAACAGTATCTTTTTTATGTGTGAATGAAGGGGATAAATCTGTAAAAGAAAAGAGCCGGTGTACACGTTATGCCGGGTGTTACGATCGGAAACAATGTTGTGATCGGCGGCGGAAGTGTTGTCGTGAAAGATATTCCGGATAATGTAGTAGCAGTTGGAAATCCGGCGAAGGTGATCAAGACACTGGATGCAGAGAAGTTCAGAAAAGAACCTTCTGATTTACAGAAATAAGAATTTTTGATAAGATTAAGTCAGCAGAGAAAAGGGGATTTTCGGGGGAATTGATATGGGAATGTTTTTAAACAGTATTGAGCCATATGATAAATACAAAACAATTACGAAAGGTCTTTATTTTGTAGACAAAACAGAGCTGCTGGAAGAATTAATACCGGCTCTGGAACAGGAACAGAGATTTTTCTGTATCACAAGACCAAGGCGTTTTGGAAAAACGGTTATGGCGAATATGATAGCATCTTTTTTTGAAAAATCGGAGGGCGGTTCTGATATTTTTGACAGACTTAAAATTTCAGAATATCCAAAATATAAAGAGCATTTAAATAAACATGATGTGGTATATATTGATTTCAGTGAAATGCCGAAAGAATGTGATAGCTATAAAAAATATATTTCTCGCATTGAAGAGGGAATATATTATGATTTAAGAGAAAAATATTCGGATTTGTATTTAAAGCAGGAAGATGCTATATGGGATATTTTTTCGAAAATATTCAATGAAACAAAAAAGAAATTTATTTTTGTTATGGATGAATGGGATGCGGTATTTCACATGTCATTTATGACAGAAAAGAACAGAGAAGACTATCTGCTTTTTTTGAAATTATTATTAAAAGGACAGAGTTATGTTGAGCTTGCCTATATGACAGGGGTGTTGCCGATTGCAAAATATTCCGACGGATCGGAATTGAATATGTTTCTGGAATATAATATGGCAACACGTATTCGTTTCAGTGAGTATTTTGGATTTTCAGATGAAGAAGTAGATAAGTTGTATGAAAAATATCTTCAGAATACAAAAAAGCCTCAAATTGACCGAGAGGGCTTGAGGGAATGGTATGACGGTTATCACACAGCATCCGGTCAGAGATTGTATAATCCGCGTTCGGTTGTATGTGCATTGTCCGATAATCAGCTGTCAAATTACTGGGTCAGCTCAGGAAAATATGATTCCGTATTCAGCTATGTTAAAAACAATATAGATGACGTACAGGAAGATCTGGTTCTCATGTTTGCAGGAGAAAAAATACCATCGGGTATTGAGGAATATGCAGCAACGGCACAGCAGCTCGATACAAAGGAAGAAATATATTCGGCGATGGTTGTTTATGGGTTATTGACGTATGATAATGGCTGCGTGTTTATTCCAAATAAAGAGTTACAGGGAAGCTATGCATCTATGATGAAAAAGGAAAAATCCCTGGGATATATATACAGACTTGCAAATATTTCTAATAAAATGTTACAGGCGACTTTAAATAAAGATACAGATACTATGGCTGAAATTTTGCAATATGCACATAATACGGAAACGCCAATCTTATCTTATAATAATGAGGTGGAATTATCGGCGATTGTAAATCTGGTTTATCTTTCTGCAAGAGATTTTTATAGGATAGAAAGAGAAGATAAAGCTGGAAAAGGATTTGTGGACTTTATTTTTTATCCTGTCAGATATGAAGATAAGGGCATTATATTAGAATTAAAAGTGGATCAGACACCAGAAGAAGCTATCAAACAGATTAAAGAAAAAGATTATATATTACGTTTCAAAGGAAAACTGGGAGAACACAGACAATACCCGCAAAATATTCTGGCAGTGGGGATTTCATATGATAAAATAACAAAAAAACATACCTGTAAAATAGAAGAATTATTAATAAATAGCTAAGTAAAAAAGGAAGAAAAAGTGAGGTATGAATCAGATTTATCGATATTATGGTAGTAACGGGAATTGATATAGATAATTGTTTTTTATGGTTGTGCCTTGAGTTAAAATAACATAAAACAGTTGATTATTTTAAAATTTATGCTATAATTTGGAAATGTAAATAACAGTCAGATATAAATAATAGGTTATAGGGTAATTATCGGACTGTTAGGAACGAATATTTGAAATAGAATAAGAAGCAGCTGGTGCCGCCGCAAGGCGGAGAATAGGGAAACAGGTGAAAGACCCGTGCGATCTCGTCACTGTAAACAGGAGTGCATTGCTTATTATGCCACTGAGATATCGGGAAGGCGGCAATGTGCGTTAAAACTGTAAGCCAGGAGACCTGCCAGACTGTGGTGCGGGAAATAGATATTCCAGGTCACGAGGATTGATTGTACCGAATTGAAATAGAAACAGCGAAGCCGAAGAAGTTCTGGTTTGGCTGTTGTTATCCAGTATACAGTCCAACGACGTGTGTTCGTTGGATTTTCTTTTTCTCCCAAATCTTATTTGTTTCAAATAAAAGTATTATTTTGGGAGGAAAGGCAAATGAAGAAAAAACTGGTAACGATTTTATGTGTAACAACAATTACAGCATCTATGCTGGCAGGATGCGGAAGCAAAACAGCAGAGACAACTGCTCCGACAGAGACAACTGCAGTAACCGAGACAGCAGCAGCTACCGAAGCGGCAACAACCGAGGCAGCTTCTGAAACAGCAGCAGCTACGGAAGCAGAAGATGATCAGGCAGCAGCAGATAAAGTAGCAGCTCTGATCGATGCAATTTATGTTCAGGAAAGAAATGAGAACACAGACGAGCAGTGTAAAGAAGCAAAAGAAGCATGGGATGCTCTGACAGATGCACAGAAAGAACTCGTAGAAGGCGAGAACGCAGATCCGGATTACTTCGGAAGAGACACAGGTGATGCATCCAAGGATGATCCGTTAAACGGAGACGAGATCGGCGAGAATGAGCTTCTGGTTGTAAGCTTTGGTACTTCTTTCAATGACAGCCGTGTTGCTGATATCAAAGGTATTGAAGATGCACTGCAGGCTGCAAATCCGGACTGGTCTGTAAGAAGAGCATTCACAGCACAGATCATTATCAATCACATCCAGGCTCGTGATGATGAGCACATCGACAACATGGATCAGCTGCGTCAGGGCATTGCGCTGCGCGGCTACGGCCAGAAGGACCCCGTCGTCGAGTACCGCATCGAGGGCTTTGACATGTTCGACCAGATGGTCGATTCCATCCGGGAGTCCAGCGTCAAGATGCTGCTGACCATCGAGGTGCGCGAGGCGGGCAAGGCCCCCAAGCGTGAGCAGGTGGCCAAACCCACCGGCGAGGGCTATGTGCCTGGCAACGGCGCGCCCGGCGCAAAGGGCGCACCCAAGGGCCAGCCTGTCCGCGTCATCAAGATCGGCCGCAACGACCCCTGCCCCTGCGGCAGCGGCCTGAAGTGGAAAAAGTGTACCTGCGCTAAGTACCACCCCGAAGGAAGCCACACCGAGGGCTGAACATAACACAGCAAAAAGCTCTCCCTCGGGAGGGCTTTTTCTAAATCGAGAAGCAGTTTTCGTAAGCGGGATGCAATGCTTATGAAAACGGCTTCTTATAAAAAAAGAAGGAGCGGATGAGTATGAATATCACATCGGAAGAGCTTTTGAAGGAGGCCCGCGCACTGGAGCCGCAGCTGCAGCAGTGGCGTCGGACGCTCCACCGCCACCCGGAGGTGGGCTTCGATCTGCCCCACACGAAGGAGCTGGTCAAGAAGGCGCTGACGGAAATGGGCTATGAGCCGAGGGACTGCGGCAAGGCCGGTGTCATTGCGCTGGCAGGCGGCAAAAAGCCCGGCAAGACCATCCTGCTGCGTGCCGATATGGACGCCCTGCCCATCCCCGAGGACTCGGGTGAAGAGTTCAGCTCGGAAGTCCCCGGCAAGATGCATGGCTGCGGCCACGATATGCATACGGCCATGCTGCTGGGTGCAGCGAAGCTGCTCAAGGCTCACGAGGAGGAGCTGGAAGGTACGGTCAAGCTGGAATTCCAGCCTGCCGAAGAGATTTTCCAGGGCTCCCCGGATATGATCGCGGGCGGTCTGCTGGAAGACCCCCATGTGGACGCCGCTGTGATGTTTCATGTGCTGGCCGGAATGCCGCTGCCGGTAGGTACGGTGCTGGTGCCGGGCGGCGGCATCACGATGGCCAGCTGTGAGCAGTACCATATCGTGGTCAAGGGCAAGGGCGGTCACGGCTCTACCCCGGAAAACTGCATCGACCCCATCACGGCTGCGGCCCACATCCACATCGCCCTGCAGGAGATCAACAGCCGGGAGCTGAAGCCCGGCGACTTCGGTGTGCTGACCACCGGCCGCTTCGAGGCCGGTGCGGCATCCAATGTCATCCCGGATGTGGCCCAGATGTGGGGGACCATCCGCACCACCGACCCGGAGAATAAGACCGGCGAACTCATTCGCACCCGCATGACCGAGATCGCGCAGGGCGTGGCGGCGGCCTTCCGCTGCACCGCAGAGGTATCCTTCGCCGATTACTGTCCCTGCATGGTGGTGGACAAGCCCCTGGCACAGAACGCCCTGGCCTATATGACCGAGCTGCTGGGGAAGGGCGCTATGGACATGACCGCCCTCACCGGCGGCAAGCCCGGCGGCGGCAGCGAGGATTTCGCCTTCGTGAGCCATGAGGTGCCTACTGTGAGCATGTTCATCGCCGCAGGCGGCCCGGAGCAGGGCTGCTGCTACGGCCAGCACCACCCCAAGGTGCGGTTCGACGACAGCATCCTCTACGAGGGTTCTGCAGCCTTTGGCTGGTTCGCACTCCGCTGGCTGTACGACAACGCCGGCATCGCGTTCTGATATTAAGACAGCAAAAGGCCCTCTCAGCGCCGCTGAGAGGGCCTTTCTATCGCTATCAGGTGTGGGTGCAGAGATAATCCACCCATGCGTCGTACCCGGCGGGCAGCAGATGGTAGCCGTCCGGCTGGGCGTATTCCTCGATGAGGTCGCCGTTCTCATCGGCCAGCGCCTCCCAGAGGTTCAGGAAGGTGCAGCCCTTTTCCAGCGCGATGGCCGAAAGAGCATCGTTTATCTCACAGAGCCGCTCCTTGTAGAGGCCGGGGGACTTTTTGCTCACTTCAGGCCGGACCGGGGTGATGGACTGGACGTAAATTTTCGTGTTGGGCAGTGCCTGCGAGATCATGTCCAGCATCAGCCGGTAATAGGTGAGGAAGCTGGTATAATCACTGGCAGCGGTCAGCACATTGGTACCCAGCAGGATGTAGAGCGCCCGGGGCTGCTGGGAGGCCAGCGCTTCCATCGGGATTTCCTTTTCGCCGTCGGCCCGGCGGCAGGTGGTGTTGTTGACGACGGCATTGGGGCCGACGCCCTTATAGGCGCAGAAGTGCGCGTTGGGCAGGCCGGTGTCGTACAGCTGCATCCCCTGCGTCAGGCTGTCGCCCAAAAAACTCACGTCCGAAAAGCTGCTCCGCTCCACGGCAGGGCTGGCAGGCTGGGCGGCGAGGCGGAAATCCATCGCGGTCATCCCGTTGTCGAGGGTCTGGACACTGAGGCGTCGGGCCGGGGTGTAGCTGATGGTGTTCCACTCGCTGCCGGTCAGCTCCTGCTGCAGAATGGTGGGGCCTTGGGCCGTATTGGGGGCTGGCTCGCGGTGAAGGCGCTTCCAGAGGACGCCCACAGCGGCCAGAAGCACCAGTAGGATGAGCAGCGCAGCGGTGATGAAGATCCTGCGCCAGCGCCGATGAAGGATGCGGCGGCGATATTCCTGATAATCTGCCATAATGTCCTCCTGTGGCGGAATGGTTACTTTCGCCCCTATTATACAGCACAGCCCCGGCCCGTGCAACCCGTGAGGAAAAATTCCCATATTCCGGGGGCCTGCCCTTGCGTTTTCTATTATAAATATGATATACTAAAGTGAATCAAGTATGATAGGGAGGCTTTCACGATGCCATTTACTCCGAAACTGACTTATAAAGGCAAGCCCCTCGTCCGCAAGGACAATGAGCTGTATTACGGCTGCATGACCGACCCGTATGTGCTTTATCTGCAGATCCAGTCCACCAAGACCGTGGGCGGTGTGGATGTGGCAGACAAGGTCCATCTGCAGCTGCTCTCTACCGATGAGTCCAAGCCCCGTGAGGCCCGCGTGGCACGTCAGACCACCAAGAACGGCCTGTACAATGCGCTGGACATCGGCAGCATCTGGCTGCAGAAGGCAAACGAGAACGGCTGAACCCAAACGCGAACCGCAAGCTGCTGAAAGGGACTGCTCCTGCATGGAGCGGCCCCTTTTTTGCTGTGCAAATATTTTGCGTTATGCGGAGCTTTGTGGTATACTTATCCTGATATTTTATGCACAAAAGGCAGGAATGAAATTATGCTGCATGATCCGGAACTGCATTATCTGGATAACGCCGCCACCACCATCGTTGCTCCCGAGGTGGCAGACGTGATAGACAAGGCCATGCGGGAGCACTGGGCCAACCCCTCCAGCCTCTATGTCCCCGGCGCACGGAGCGAAGAGGCCCTGAACGCCGCCCGTGCCGCCGTGGCCCGCACCCTGGGCTGCAAGTCGAGGGAGCTGTACTTTACCTCCTGCGGCAGCGAGGGCAATAATCTGGCCCTGCTGGGCGCGGCCCAGACCCGCACCTTCGGGAAGGGCATCGTGGTGTCGGGCTTCGAACACCCCAGCGTCCAGCGCCCGCTGGAACGTCTGGCCGCGCAGGGCTATAACGTCACTGTCGTGAAGCCTCAGGCCGACGGCACACTGGACATCAACAAGATGCTGGATGCCGTGGACAAGAACACCATCCTCGTGGCCTGCATGATGGTCAACAACGAGATAGGCACCCGCAACGACGTGGAGCGTCTGGCCGCCGAGGTCAAGCACCGCAACAGCCGCACCATCGTCCATGTGGACGCCGTGCAGGCGTGGATGCGCGTCCCCATCAAGCTGGACAACATCGACACGATGGCGGTCAGCGGCCACAAGATCCACGCACCCAAGGGTATCGGTGCGCTCTACCTGAGTGACCGGCTGGTGCAGGCGTTCCAGCCGCCCTATCTGGGCGGTGAGCAGGAGCGCGGCCTCCGCCCTGGCACCGAAAACCTGCCCTATGCGCTAGGCCTTGCCGCCGCGGCCACCCGCCTGGCCGGCAGCATCAAGAGCCGCGACAAGGCTGTGCGCGCCCTCAACGACCGCCTCCGCGCGGGGCTTTCTGTGTTCCCGGAGGTGGAGATCAACAGCCCGGCGGGCGCTGTGCCTGAGGTGCTGAATTTCAGCGAGAACTGCATCAAGAGCGAGACGATGCTGGCATGGCTGTCCGAAAAGCAGATCTACGTCTCGTCGGCCAGTGCCTGCGGCAGGGGACAGCCCAGCCACACGCTGGCGGCCATGGGCCGCGACCCGCTGGCCATCGACACGGCCATCCGGGTGTCCTTCTGCGCCGACAACACCCCGGAGGATGTGGACGCCTTCCTCGAGCGCTTTGAGGATGGCATGAAGCACTTGCAGAGAATCAAAAAGTAAAAAGCACCGGCTGATGAACAACACAATATTAGGAGAAGCTATTATGCGCGAAGTCATTATGGGCTATCAGGGCGAAATGTCTCTGAAGGGCCTCAACCGCAACCAGTTTGAATCGACGATGATGAAGATCCTGCGCTACCGTCTCAAAACGGTGGGCAAGTTCCGCGTCTACTGCACCCAGTCCACCTTCTACATGGAGCCGGAAGAGGAAGATATTGATATGGACCTCGCCTTTGAGCGGGTGAGCAAGGTGTTCGGCCTCGCGGCCCTCAGCCGTGCTGTGGTCTGTGAGAAGGATTTCGACACCATCTGCCAGACCGCCGAGGATTATCTGGGTGACAGCCTTCACGGCATCAAGACCTTCAAGGTCGAGGCCCGCCGTTCCGACAAGACCTTCCCCATGACCAGCCCCGAGCTGATGCGGGAGCTGGGTGCCTATCTGCTGGGTAAGCACAACTACCTGCGGGTGGACGTCAAGAACCCTCAGTTCAAGGTCATCGTGGAGATCCGCGATTACGGTGCGTATATCCACGGCCCCAAAATACAGGGTGAGGGCGGTCTGCCTGTCGGAACTTCCGGCCGCGCCCTCAATATGCTGTCCGGCGGCATCGACAGCCCTGTGGCGGCATACCGGATGGCAAAGCGCGGCCTCGGCCTCGACCACATCCATTTTGCGTCCCCTCCGTATACTTCCGAGCGCGCAAAACTGAAAGTTAAGGCTCTGGCCCAGCTCATCACCCCCTATACCGGAAGTACCAACCTCTTTGTGGTGCCGTATACCAAGCCTCAGGAGTATATCCGCGATAACGCGCCCGACGTTCTCTTCACCGTCCTCATGCGCCGCAGCATGATGCGCATTGCCAACATCATCGCTAGGAAGCAGGGCTGTGAAGCCCTCGTCACCGGCGAGAGCCTGGCACAGGTGGCCAGCCAGACCGTCAAGGCCCTGCAGTGCACCGACGCCGCACAGGACCTGCCCATCCTGCGCCCGCTCATCGGCATGGACAAGACCGAGATCGTGGAGACGGCCCGCCACATCAATACCTTTGAAACCAGCATCCTGCCCTATGAGGACTGCTGCACCATCTTCACGCCCCCGCACCCGAAGATCCGCCCGGAGCTGGAAGAGATCCTGGAAGCCGAAGCCGCCATGCCGGGCCTTGCCGCACTGGAAGCCGAGGCCGCCGAGAACGCCGAGCGCATCCGCATCCGCATCACCGATCAGGTAGAATTCGAGGGTTGATTTGTCCATGACTGCAGAGATCATCAGTGTCGGCACCGAGCTGCTGCTCGGCAACATTCTCAACACCAATGCCCAGTACCTCAGCCGGGAGCTGGCCGATCTGGGCATCACGGTCCAGCGGGAGAGCACCATCGGCGACAACCATGGCCGTCTGGCCGATTTCGTCAACGAGGCCAAGAGCCGCTGCGACTTGCTGGTCTTTACCGGCGGCCTCGGCCCCACGGCGGACGACCTGACCAAGGAGACCGTTGCCGCCTGCTTCGGGGATGAGCTGGCCTTCGATGAGGCCGAGTGGGATAAGATCACCAGCTACTTTGCCCGCACCGGCCGCGAGACGGCCCCCAACAACCGCAAACAGGCGATGGTCCCCACCAAGGGCCATAAAATCATCAACAACCACGGCACTGCCCCCGGCGCGTGGTTCGAACAGGACGGCCACTGTGCCGTCCTCATGCCCGGTGTCCCCCACGAGATGAAGGCCATGTGGCAGGAGGAAGTGCGCCCGCTGCTGCTGGCCCGGCAGAACTGCGCCCTGCACAGTCTGACGCTGCGGGTGCTGGGCGGCGAGAGCGCCATTGCCAGCAAGGTCGCACCGCTGTTTGAGGCCGCGAACCCTACCGCCGCCATCTACTGCAAGACCGGTGAATGCGAGATCCGCATCACGGCCCGCGCCCGCTCCGACGAGGACGGCGAAAAAATGTGCCGCGCGTATGCCAAAAAGTTCTATGATATTCTGGGTGATGCGGTGTATGATGAGGATGTGGCCGGTCTGGAAGAGACGGTGGTCCACACCCTGCAGGAAAAGGGGCTGACCATCGCCACCGCCGAGAGCTGCACCGGCGGGCTCATCGCACAGCGCCTGACCTCCGTGTCCGGCTCCAGTGAGGTGTTCGGCTATGGCTTTGTCACCTACTGGGAGCAGGCCAAGGCAAAGCTCGTGGGCGTGGACCCGGCGGTCATCGAAAAGTACAACGTCGTGTCCGCCCCCGTGGCGGCACAGATGGCTCTGGGCGCGGCAAAGGCTTCGGGCGCTGACATCGCTGTGAGCGTTACCGGTGTGGCCGGCCCCACCGGCGGCGACGAGGTGCGCCCTGTGGGCACCGTCTATCTGGGCGCTGCCCGGGATGGCGTGGCCTGCGTCAAGAAGCTTTTCGTCTCCCGGCCTGACCGTGCGCTGGTGCGCGCCCGGGCCGCACAGGCTGCGCTGGAACTGGCGCTGCGTCTGGCACAGGGCAAAGTCCCTGCCGGGACGCAGGCCCTCACCGCAGCTCAGCAGTCGGACGACGAAGCGCTGGCTGCACTGGATGAGGCGTTCGTCCGGTAAAAATCAAAAAATGAGGGGTTGATGGGATTTGGCAGAGGAGACCCGCTGTGTGCTGCGCCTGTACGGTGCGCCGCAGGGGCGGCTGGCGGCCGCTGTGGCGCTGTTTGCGCCCCAATGGAGGGCTGAGGCCCAGTGGAAGAGCCGGGGCGCAGAGACGCTGCTGGCTGTCCATGCGGACACGCCCACGGGACTGAAAAAGGCGGCTCAGAGCCTCCGCAGCAGCTTTGGCGCGGACGTATATGGTGCAGGCGATACCAGTCTGGCCGCTGCCGCCGTGCAGGCGCTGGAAGCCCATGATCGTCTGCTGGCCTGCGGCGAT
>OHLZ01000702.1_pt1 | contig 10327 bp, 5 predicted proteins | sample 1569211 | NCBI WGS metagenome assembly OHLZ01 (sample SAMEA3879606, study PRJEB24766) | human gut metagenome | biome: human-associated habitat; feature: feces | place: USA | collected 1985/1987
TCACACGGTCATTGCTGAAGGTATGGGCAAAAGATACGGTTGCTTCTTTATCATTGGTGTAAGAAAACTTGAACGTATACACATCTTCTGTATTTCTTACATAGCCTTCCGGTGCCTGATCTTCTTTTACAAAATAGGAATATCCAATCGGAAGATCTGCTGTGAATTTTGCAGTTCCATCTTCGCCAGTAGTTGCTTTCTCAATCAGTGTTCCTTTTTTCACAACAACGGTTCCGTCTGCATTTCTAATATCATCGGATGCATACAGAGCAAAAATACCGCCATTCAGTGGTTTCTTGGTGTCTTTATCCTGTTTTACTACGGAAACATCTGCTTTCTGTCTCTCGTTGTTAAAAGTCACATCTGCAAATACAACTTCTTTATTCTGTCCGGCATAGGTCAGAGTCACTGGCTTTTCTTCGCTGCCGTTATAGAAATTGTCCGGTGCTTTTGCTTCTTTTACCACATAGGTTCCAAGATGCAGGTTTTTCAGTGTGACAGAACCATTCTCACCTGTTGTCAGATTTTCTTTTACCAAGTCACCTTTGCTGTACACTTTTGTGCCATAAGCAGTTACGATATCTGCCCCGGCATACACGTTATACACTGCATTTTTCTGTCTGCGGTTTTCATACTGAAATACCGTTCCATTTTCACTGACATCTGCTCCGGTCAGAACCTGTCCTTCTTTGTAAATGGTAAGCTCTGCCAGCTGTTCCTTATTTTCCACGGTTACAGCTGAGGTCTTACTTGCTACCAGTTTTACATTTGTTGCCGTTGCATTTACTACATATCCCTGTGGTGCTGTGATTTCTTTCAGATAAACGGTATCCTGTGTCTTGATAATCGTAACAGAGGATTTTCCATTCTTATCTGTTGCCGGCATCTGAGTGATCAGCTTTGTACATGCCTCATCGCTGTATACACCGAATACTGCACCTGCAAGATTGACATCCGCTGTATCGTCTTTCTTTACGATTTCGATCGTAGCCTGTTCAATCCATGACACCTTTAAGCTTACATATTTTTCATCAGCAACACCTTCTCCAAATACAAATGCCAGATCCTGAACACTTGCATTCGTAGTCAATTTATATGCTGAATAATCTTTTGTAATACTTCCCTTCATTTTTGCAGAAAAAGTAGCACTTACATCTTTTGTCTGTGTCAGAGGAGCCGAGAGATAAAACGTGGTTCCTCCTCCAATTGTTACGCTTGCACCTGCCGCACTTACGGTTCCAGTAGATACATTATGGAGCTTTACTCCTTTTGGTAAGTCCATTGTGATTTTCTGCTGGGAAGATGCGTTGAACTTAATGTTCTCCGTTCTCTGAACATTTCCATCTACATAAGCTTTTACATCCGGCTTTGAAAATGACATCGCTACATCTGGTATTTCCGGCTTATTCACACAATAATTATAGAGTTCTTTTGCCAAAGCCTCTCCTGTAGCATTGGTTCCGTAAAATGCATCACTGCTTCCGTTGGCATATGATGCAGCCATGTGAATGATGATGAATCTTTTTCCTTCTGAAAAATCCGTGTGTTTATTCGCAAAAAAGCTTTCGCTCCCTGCGGCATCTGTGCCGTAATAACACACTTTTGCTAACGCCTGATTGTCTCCAATCTTTGTAATTGTATAATTTCCAGATCCAGGTCCTGGCTTAGCTGGCTGTACACAATACGCAATTGCTCTGACGTTTCCGTAGCTGATATAGTACGGCTCTGTCAGATAGGTTCCAAGATTATAATCTGCATATCTATACAGTGGTCCTTTTTCAATTGTTACCTGCTGTGTACTTCTTGCTGAATAAGCTGAAACTGCTTCAAATGTTGCAATCTCTCCCTCTTCCATAGCATCAAGATCCACACCTTCGTCTCCTGCCTGTTCCAAAACATCATGAAGCTCTAACCCTGATTCTTCATCATAGGTATCCTGATTCTGTGCCTGCTCTACCAAATCATCAAATTCATCAGCGTCAATATCGGTAATCTCCGAGTCTGCTTCTGAATCCTCCGCTTCCTCTGTCTGCTGTTCACTGCCAGCGGTTTCTGATTCGGTCACTGCTTCACTCCCTGCAGTTTCAGTCTGAGCTTCTGTTGCTTTCTCACGCACAATCAGTTTTCGGCTGATCTGGTACTTCGGATGCTCCTGATTTACCGGTTCCACATAATAGACCGCTTTGTAAGTGTCCGCATGATCTGTCGTAAAATCCTCATCCTTGTCATTCTTTGCTTCCTCAAATGTGACTTTGACCTTGTTATCATCCTTGATTTCCAGTCCCGTGTAATCTGATTTCACATCAAATACACTGCCTGTTTCAATTTCATAATCTTTGGCAGTCACCACCTCATCTTCATCCAGAAGGTCTTTCACTTCCTCATAAAGTGGAGGTTTTTCCTCTGGCTGGATCTCCGCTGCATATGCCGTCATCGGAGATAGCACTGTACTAAGCATTGTCATGCCTGCCAGCAAGCCAGATACTACTTTTCTAAAATTACCTTTTTTCTTCATGCTAAGGTCCTCTCTTTCATATATTTGTATTAAAACAGACAGTCCTTAGACTGCCTGCAATACACTACTTATCGTTGTGGAAAAATAAGATTGAACTGTACATTTCCCTCTCCGGGATCAACCATCTCCACAGTTGCTTCGTACTGTCTCCCTGTTTTTCTTGATACCAGATCCTTATAATGGATTTTTCCTTTAGACAGGAACTTCTTTGCTGCCGCCTTATCCATCTTTTTTCCCTGACTCGCAAGGAATTTATCATTCTTCCATAAGGTAAAAGTACAGTTCCGGTCAGAACAGTAAAAGTTTACTTTCCCTTCCTGGACATCTGCTCCACATCGGGGACATTTGCCAATGACTTCTCCTTTTGCCTTTCCCTGAAACTGATTTTTCTTCTCTTCTGAAATCCCCTGATACCTGGCAACCAGTTCCTGCATCAGCTCTGTAATCCCATTTAGGAATTCATCTGCTGTCTCTGTATTCTGGGCAATATGATTCAATGCCATTTCCCACTCTGCGGTCATCTTCGGAGATTTAATCTCATCCGGCAGAACCGTAATCAGTACATTGCCATCATCTGTCGGCACCAGATTTTTCTTTTCCCTTTTCACAAAACCAGACTGAATCAGTTTTTCAATGATTGCTGCCCTTGTTGCCGGAGTACCAAGTCCTTTCTTTTCTGTATCTTCGGTCAGCTCTTCATTCCCTGCACGTTCCATCGCAGAAAGCAGGGTATCTTCTGTGTACTGTTTCGGTGGCTGTGTAAAATGCTCCGATACAAAAGAATCACAGGGACCATAATGCTTGCCTGCCCAGATATCCAGCTCCGGCTCTTCTTTCTCAATCTTTACGCCAAAGAACTGTTTCATTTTATTTTCGATTGCCTTGAATCCTTCCTGCTTTGTTTTCTTTGCCGTGAGATAAAACGTATGATAATTGCAGGTAATCTGACATTTATGACTCTCATAAATATAAGGATCTGCAGTTGCTGTCAGAACCCTGGCACTGATCAGATACAAAATCTTGCGGTTTCGTTCTTTCAGTTCACCAATATCTGCTTTGGCTACTTCCATGGTTGGGATAATCGCATGGTGATCGGATACTTTCTTTGAATTTAATACCTTACTCACGTCCGGTTGATATTCCAGACCTTCAGCATAAGGCATTTTCCCAAGTAACATCTGAATCAGTGTTTCAGTGCTTTCTCCCATCTCATCTGTCAGATACTGGCTGTCTGTTCTCGGATAAGTGACAAGCTTCTGCTCATACATCTCCTGCACAGCATCCAATGTCTGCTGTGCGGTATAGCCAAACATTCTGTTTGCTTCCCTCTGCAGGGTGGTCAGATCATAAAGCTTCGGAGGGCGGACCGTTTTCTCTTTCACATCATCCTTCTCCACTTCGCACATACGCTCCATACAGTCCGCAGCCACTCTATCTGCATCTTCTTTTTTCTGAAAATTCTCTGTGACCGCATCCATATCGTCAAATTTGATATGAGCCATATAATATTTCTCTTTGGTAAATTCCTTGATCTTCTGATTTCGATCCACGATCATGGCAAGTGTTGGTGTCTGTACTCTTCCAACTTTCAGATTCTGGTTATACAGAACGGAAAAAAGACGGCTCGCATTGATTCCCACCAGCCAGTCTGCCTTTGCCCTGCAAAGTGCTGACTGATAGAGACTGTCATAACACGAACCGTCTTTTAATGACGCAAATCCATCTTTAATTGCCTGTTCTTCCATGGAAGAGATCCAGAGTCGCTTCATCGGCTTTTTACATCCTGCCTGCTCATACACCAGACGGAAGATCAGCTCACCTTCACGTCCTGCATCAGTGGCACAGATCACTTCATCTACTTTGGAATCTCTCATCAGTTTCTTTAAGATTCCAAACTGCTTTTTCGTGCCTTCCAATACCCTGTGTTTCCAACATTCCGGCACAATCGGCAGATCCTCATATCTCCATTTTTTATATTTTTCATCGTATTCTGATGCATCACATAATCCAACCAGATGTCCTACGCACCAGGAAACGAGATAACCGTTTCCTTCCACGTAGCCATCTTTTCTTGTTCTGGCTCCAAGCACGGAAGCCAGTGCCATCGCAACCGATGGCTTTTCTGCAATCACTAATTTCATTTACTCCTGCTCCTCTTCTTCATCTTCCAGCACAGCATCATCAAAATCCTCGTCTCTCAGGATTTCTGGTTCTATACTTTCTTCCTGCTCATCTGCATCGTCTACTTCCCGCTTTTCAGATTCTGAATCTTCGGATTCATCTTCATCCTCTTCCATCTCATCCTCGTCATCATATTCATGCTTTGGTTTATAGACTTTGAAGTAATATCCTCCTGCCGCAGCTCCGACTGCAACCAGTGCAATCAAAAGATACGTTCCAAATGGACTTTTATCTTCTGGCATCTGGATTTCATCCTCTACCTTATCTTTCTCAGCTGTCTCAGTTGTTTCCGGCTTTTCTTCTTCAGCCTGTTTCTCTGGTTCTGCATAAACAGTATCTACTTCCGGAAGTGTCACAGAATCAGAAAGTGTGAAGTTCATCAGATCTTTCTCGCTGACTTCTGTAAGGAAATACACATTATCCTGAGATTTTGAATTGTCGATGATCAGATAAAAAATCTTACCACTCTTAGTTGAAATGGTATAAAACTCTTTTGTGCCTTCCGTAGCTGTTTTGGTAACAGAATCTGCTGTCTCGCCTTCTTTATTAAGCTGTTCCTCAATACCTGTCACTGTCCGATCATCCACAGTTCCTTTTGCATCTGTTGGCTCAGAAGCCTGTGCATCCTGCGGAAGTGGTGAAGTCGTTGTTTTCTCAGTCCCAGTTGCATCTGCACTGGTCGTGGTTGCCATCGCACCATTGCTGTCACCTGAAGTTTTCTGTTTCTCTGCCTGCTTCTTTGCCCATTCATAATAAGGATTCTGCAACACATACTTTTCAGAAGTATTTCCGGCACCATCCGTTACCGTGATTTCAATCTGTTTTGTTGTAAAATCTTTCTGTGTCAGTTGCACTCTCAGCATTCCATCCTTCAGATCTGTATAAGTGGTGCCATTAACTGTCACAGAAGTAATGCCGGAAACGGTATCATTTCCCTGAATCGTCAGTACACCATCTGTCAGAGATGCAGAAAGCGTAGGCTTTTCTGTGTCATAACACTTAATAGAGCGATTCTGCTCATAGACCTTCCCCTCACCATCTGTCACACGCACATAGACCGTCTGATTACCAGTAATGGAAATACTTCCATTCCCTGTCACATCCTGCCAGCTTCCGTCTTTCCCAGCTTTCGCTTCAATTTTTGTGATAGAAAATCCTTCTGGCATATGACTGGCATCCACAGTAATTGCGACTGCCGTTTCCCCCTGTCTCCAGCCATCTGGCTTTTCAATCGTAATTGCGGGTGCTGTATTCTCTGCCGCTAACACACTCTGTGTCTGCAACATAGGCGATGTCAAGCAAAGAATCGTTGTTGCCGCAAGCAATCCTTTTTTCACGCTATTTTTAGATTTCTTCTGTTTCATCTTCTCTAAATTCATCATCAGACCTTGTTTCCTCCTTCTGTATTTCTACCCTGCCGGGCAGTTCATTTTTCATTCTCTTTTTGAAAGCTTCCAATTCCGGAATACTCATATCCATTGCACGGATAATTCTTACAATTTCCAGATTTTCCGCTTCTGTTTTTGCAATCTCCGCAGCCTTGAACCGCTTTAAATCTGCTTCATATCTGGCTTTGGATGCTTCCATTTTTTCCTTGGCTTTCTCATAATCTGCCGTTGCTTTTTCAAGACTTTTCATCGCTTCTCCTTTCCGGACGGCTGTTACACCGCCCTTTTCCTTACCATCGCCCGAATCCATAGAAATGGCTCTGCCAGTATGGAGAGTTGATGGACGTGTACTGAACCGGATGCCCACAATGGATCATCTGACCATTGCCCACATAGATTCCGATATGCGTTACCGGAACTCCTGCATCGTAAGTACCTGTAAAGAAGATCAGATCTCCTGGCTGTGCTTCTGACTGGGATACTGGCGTACAAATGTTGTACAGTCCCTGTGCTGTTAATCTTCCTGTATTCCTTACACCAGAGTTTGTCAGACAGTAGCTTACAAATCCGGAACAATCGAATCCACTTGGGGAATATCCACCCCACACATACGGTGTTCCGAGATATTTTGCCGCTTCTTCTAGTAATCGCTGTGCCGCTTCACTGGTGTATTCATTGCCACCAAAACTGGAACCTTCTCCTGTTTCCAGATAAAAGATCGGGTTCAACCGTTCTCCATTTTTTAACAGTTCAATATGAAGATGGCTTCCTGTGGAATTTCCAGTATTTCCTACAAGACCTATCTCATCACCTTTCGTGACGGATGCTCCTGCAGATACACTCCGGCTGCTTAAATGTGCATACCGCAGTTCATAGCCTTTACTGTCCTTGATTACAACATAATTGCCATAGCTGTCGTTATAAGCAGAAGTTGTAACCGTTCCGGTCAGCCCTGCCATTACTTTTGTCCCTTCCGGTGCTCCGATATCCATACCATTATGAAGCTGATTTGCTCCTGATATTGGATGAATCCTGTATCCATAATAGCTGGTCACACTGGAATACCAGTTAAAATCAACCGGTGTTGCAAACATCTGCAAGTTGCCTTTTGTATCGTTGTAGGCACTGAACAGTTCTTTCTGGAAAAATCCCAACCTGTCCTGACAGATTGACATCAGGTTTCCACTATTTAAGGTGACATTCAGCACATCTACATCTCTTGTCCTGGTCACTTCCACTTCATTGCTTCCATTATCATCTGCCAGATAACATTCCCATGTTTGATGTCCATGTGCAGATGCTGCCGCATGACTGTCATAATAGACATCAAACTGTACACCGTATCTTGCGAAAGCTCCGGTATCTTCTACGGTATATTCGACACCATTCATAACTACCTTTGTTCCCATTGGAACAAACGGATTGGAAGCATCTACCGCTAAGGTATGATTGGCAGTTGGATATGCTCCACTGGCAGTCGGTCCTCCGCTCCAAATACCACAACAAATTGGGCAGTTACAATACCCACTGGTCACAACCTGTCCCAAAGATTCTCCAACTCTTACTGTTGCTGTCTCCGTTACAGTCTCATTGACTGCTTCAGTAGTTAAATGATATTGCTCTGCAAACAAGGCGTCCAGCTCCGGCTTGACCTGTTCAAAAGTAAATTCTTCATACTTTGCAGACAGATAACTAATCAGGATAAACGGATCATGCTCAATAGGTCCGATGTTATATCGGTATTCCTCATGTCCTGGTTCTTCAGATTCCATATTGTTGATCCGCTCCTGCAGATTAGCTTCCAGCTGTGTGTAATACAGTTCCGCTTCCCGGATTGCCTGATCCGATGACAGATAACTGGTTCCGGTGTAAGTGATCACATTTTGTAAAAACACTGCAGAGCATGACGTGACATTCGTTATGATCAGAAACATCAATCCGATCAGAACTGCTACACTGATATACACCTTCCGGTTTTCTTTAAAGAAGTTGGTGACTTTGCCGCCAATCTTCTTGATATAATCAATCGTACCTTTTGTAGCTGTTCCTACTGTCTGTTCACTTCGCTTCGCTTTGGCATAATCCCGTTTGATCTGTTGCTTCTGAATCTGTTTTTTCAGTTTCTTCTGTTCCTGACGGGCTGCCGCCTGTGTCTGTTTCTCTTCCTGTCTTTCAAGTCTGCTTCTTTTTCTGGATGCCCTCTGTTTCCTGCGTCTGGCACTTCTCTGTTCCAGCCGGTAAACACCTTCGCCGCTTTCTTCTAACTTATGGGCACCTTCTACCGCCGCATTATCGTCTTCATTTTTGCTGATCTCACGGTGCAATGCTGCGGAAGCTGCACTTCCTGCTTTCTTGACAACAGAAGTTTTTTCTGTTTTCACAGATTCCCCTTCGCCAAACTTCAAGCGGGATTTCTTCTTTCCAGGAGCTTCCCCTTCATTTGCCTGATAGACCTGTGCTTTCTTGGAATGCTGCTTTGCTTCCTTTTTCTTTCTTGCTTCTTCATAAGAAAACTTTTTGGCTTTTTCCTTCTGTTTCTGATGTCGGAAATTGACTCCATCCGTATCCATCTGGTTCAATTTCTCCATATCTTTATCATTTTTCACAGAAGCACCAGTTTCCTCATAAGCAAACTTCAAACGCTGTTTTTGTTTTGGCTTTTTGCTGCCACCTGTCTGATTTCTCCGGCTGTCTCCTCTGTTTTCTGATAGATCAGCACGTTTTTCTTTCAGTCTCCCTGACTGTCCGGCTTCGGATTTTTCTGCAAGTCTGGATTCTTTTCCGACTTCAGCACGGATTCTTTTTCTATTTTGCTGTTTACTACACTGTCCAAAATCCTCACTTTGCTTCTCTGTCCGTATCAGTTCCGGTGCATCTCTGGATTTTTGCACAGAGGGTCGAATATTTTTCCCACTCCGTTCAGACTGGCGGGGAGACTTATCCACAAGGTTTTCTTCTTTTTCCCCCTGTTTTCTTCCCATCTGCACATCACCGACACGGTTACTGACACGAACAGAAGATTTATCTGTCAGGTTTTCTTCCACCAGACCATCCTTGGTCATCTTCTGGACTTTCTTGTCCCTGACTTTCATTCTCTGTTCTGCCACTGATTACTCCTCCTTCTTCGGATACCCTTTCCCTGCCTGTAATAAACAGAGAAAAGCGATGCCAAATACAGCACCGCCACTAAAAGTTAATACATATGAAATTGCTCGTACCATTGCTTTCTCCTTTGATTTAACCTGCTTCAGAAGTCTCCTCTAAGCGGGTTGTCATGATTTTATAGAGGGAATTCTTCGGGAATCTGTCTACAAATGGGATAATGACATTTCCATAGAACAGAAGTCCTTCACCCTCATTGCTGTTGGTTACATAGGACAGCTGAGTTGGTGAGATATTCAGCTGTTTTGCCAGAATCTGCCTGTCTCCGGAAGCCTGGTTCAGCATATAAATAAAATCTGAATTTTCAAATATATTCTCGATTTCCCTGGAAGCTAAAAGATCCTTAATGTTCTGGGTAATTCCTGTCGGAATACCGCCCCATTTACGGAATCGCTTCCAGATTTCCACGCTGTAGGCTGCTGTCTGTTCTTCTTTTAAGAGAAGATGGAATTCATCCACATAGTAACGGGTGGATTTATGAGCGGAACGGTTGATCGTCACTCGGTTCCATACCTGGTCCTGCACAATCAGCATCCCGATCTTCTTCAGCTGTTTTCCAAGCTCCTTGATATCAAAACATACGATACGGTTGTTGATGTCCACATTTGTGCGATGATTAAATACATTTAGGGAACCTGTAACGTAAATCTCCAATGAAGTTGCCAGACGCTGTGCTTCCGGCTCTTCCTGTTTCCGCAACAAATTATATAAATCCTCCAGTATCGGCATCTTCTCTGGCACCGGATCAGCGAGATATTCCTGATAGACCAGCCGCACACAACGGTCAATGATCGTCTTTTCTACCGGTTCCAGTCCATTCTTTCCACCGACAATCAGTTCACACAGGGACAGAATAAAATCTGCCTTTAAGGACAGCGGATTATCTTCCTCTGAATAATTCAGGTTCAGATCCATCGGATTGATATACTGGTCTGATACCGGTGAAATCCGGATGACCTGTCCGTGCAGTGCCTGCACCAGTGGATAATACTCGGCTTCTGGATCACAAATAATAATATCGTCCTCCGTAATCAGGAAACAGTTCGTAATTTCTCTTTTTGCTGAGAAGGATTTACCGGAA
>OHLZ01000703.1_pt1 | contig 10322 bp, 10 predicted proteins | sample 1569211 | NCBI WGS metagenome assembly OHLZ01 (sample SAMEA3879606, study PRJEB24766) | human gut metagenome | biome: human-associated habitat; feature: feces | place: USA | collected 1985/1987
GTTGTGAGCCTCGATATGACCGCACAGGGTACCGGCGTGGACAGCTTCAATGTCTCGGTGGCCGCAGGCATCATCCTGTATGAGATCCAGAGCCAGCGCGCCGCACAGAGCTGAGCTGGCCCGGGCCGAACGAAACAAGGGAGGGAAGATCAGGATGCCAAAGGATGACGAGCGGAAGGAAATGACGCAGGAAGAGCTCGACGCCCGCGAAGAAAAATTCCGCACCTTTTTTACCACCAGTGTAGCCCAGATCCCGGAGGAGATGACCCGGCGGGACGGTGAGAATGAAGAAAAGCCCAAGAGCCTGCTGGGCCGGCTGTTCCACCGTGAAAAGGCCGAACAGCCGGAAGGCGGCACACCCGAAGAGAGCCGTACCGGCGAGATACAGCTGGGCGGTGAAGAGCCGGAGGAACCCTCCGACCTGGAGCTGGTCCTGGCGCTGGAAGAGGAAGTCGCAGGGCCGAAGCCCGAGCAGCCGAAGCCCGCCGAGCCGGTCAGCACCCCCCAGCCTGAGCCGGAGAAGCCCCAAAAGCCCGCAGGACCTCTCAAAGCGCCGGAGCCGCCTGCTCCCAAGCCGGAGAAAAAGCCGGCAGAAAAGCAGGCCGCGCCCCGGAAAAAGGCGGTCCAGTACGGGCCGCGCACCCCGCAGGAGCAGTACGAGGACCGGGAGATGCAGGCGCTCAAAGCCATGCTGTTTGGTGCAAAGCTTCCGCCGCAGGAGGAAGAGCCTCCCCAGCCGGTGAAGCCCGCAGAACCGGAAAAGAGCACCCCGGCGGTTCCGGTCATCGCGGCGAAACCGGACGCAGAAAAAGAGCCGGATGCAGCGCCGGAGAAGCCTGCCGTGCCGATGCCCGAGATGGTGTTTGCAGAAGATAAGGCATCGAAGCCCCATCCGGCCCCGGCGATGCAGTTCTTCGGCAAGGGCGACGACGAGAAAGCGCCCGCAGCCCCGGCCCGCGCGACGCCGCCGGACAATGACGACAGCATGAGCCTGCCGCTCATGGTCCTGAACGACGGCGACGAGCCGGTGGAGCCGCCGAAGGAGGAAGCGCCTGCACAGCCGGCCGAAGAGGCCGGTACTGCCCCTGCTGCTCCGGAGGCTGCACCCGTCGAGGAAGCGCCTGTCGAAGAGGAAAAAACGCCCGAGACGCCGGAACAGGTGGGTAAACGGCTGCACCAGATGGGCGCGGCCCTTACATTGCGCTGTGCGCTGGGCGGCATCCTTGCACTGGTGCTGCTCCACTTCGGCCTCGCCGCAGAGGGCCTTGTCGGCCCGCTGGGCGGCCTTGACCCCGTAACTGCCCCGGCGGCCTTCTATGCCGCTGATCTGCTCTTCCTGGCGCTGGCGCTGGCTGTGGGCTGGCCCGTCGTGAGGGACGGCCTGAAGGGGCTGCGGGGCGAACGCCCCAGCATGGAGACCATGCCCGCGATGGCAGCCTGCGCTGCGCTTTTGCAGGCCGCTGTGGCCCTGCTGAACGCGCAGAACTATCAGGCGTCCAGCTTCACCCTTCTGTCCGGCATTGCGGCGCTGGGGCTGTTCCTTGCACTGCTGGGCGACCGTGTCCTTCTGGCCTCGGTCCAGGGCGGCTTCAAACTGGCGCAGGCCGGTCCGGAGCACCGCGGTGCGTTCCGCGCCAAGGACAAAGACCTTATCCGCATCCTCTCCAAGGACATGGACGAAAAGGACCCCTGGGTGCTGCTCAGCCGACTCGCCGAGTGGGACGACGCGATGGTGGAGCAGGGCTTCGGCCCCCGCGCCTGTGAGCGCCGCGCCCGTAAGACGAATTACATCCTGCTGGGTGCGGCTGTGTTGGCCGGTCTGGTCTTCTGCGTCTTTGGCGGCGGCCTCAACGGCGGCGCTGCGGCGCTGACCGCTGTGCTCTGCATGGGTTCGCCTCTGTCCTCCACCCTCATCGCAGGCTTTGCATCCCTGCGGCTGCAGCAGTCTGCCGCTGCCTCGGGTGCGGTGATCCCCGGCTGGGCGGCGATCGAGGAACTGGGCGGTGTGGATACCGTTCAGGCTGACGCCGATGAGCTGTTCACCCCGGACAGCGCCATGCTCGAGGACATCCGCATCTTCAAGGGCGGACGCATCGACCGGGCCATCCTCTATTCGGCCAGCGTCCTGAGCAAGTGCTGCAACACCCTGAGCGGCCTGTTCCGCCAGATCATCGAGGACCGCACCGACATCCTCTACCCGGTCAAGGACCTGGAAGTCCATCGCGGCCTCGGTTTCTCTGCATGGTGCGACAACAACCGCATCCTCATCGGCACCCGTGCGTACATGGAAAAAGAAGAAGTTCCCCTGCCCGACGAGGAATATGAGGCCAAGCACTCCAAGAACGGCGAGCTGCAGATCCTCTATCTGGCCGTGTCCGGCAGTCTGCACGCCATGTTCGTGCTCCGCTATGTGGGGGGACGGAACGCCGCCCGCAGTCTGGAGCAGCTGCAAAAAGAGAATATCCAGCTGCTGGTGTCCTGCCAGGACCCCACCCTGACCGCACGGCACATCACCGACGCCTACCATCTGCCCGAGGGCATGGTCGTCCTGCTGGACCAGGAGCAGTGTGCCGCACTGGGCGCTGCCACCGCCAAAGACACCGGCTCCGAAGGCTGCTGCATCCTTTGCACCAACGGCTTTGCCAGCCTGACCGGCGGTCTGCGGGCCGCAGAGCAGGCCCAGAACGCCGAGACGACCGCTACCACGGTGCAGCTGGTGTCGGTGTGGTTCTCGGTGGCCATCGCCGTCCTGCTGACCTATGCGGGCAGCGTGGGGATGCTGAGCGTGGCTGCGGTGCTGATGTATCAGGCGGCATGGAGCGCTCTCAGCATCGCCGTGTGCGCACTCAAGCAGCATAGCTGAAAAAATAAATAGGAAATATTCTCAAAATAAATAGGAATAATTCTTGATTTCTGCCCGAAATTCTGGTATAATACTTTCAGAGACAAGGAAGACCTATCGCACACCCGGTACCGAACAAAGCGGGCTGTGCGTAGAATAAACCAAACCGGACACAGCCCATACTGGCAGTGTCAGACTATCTGAGAGGAGAACAGATTATGGAACTCAAGGGAACCAAGACCGAGAAGAACCTGATGGAAGCTTTTGCAGGCGAGAGCATGGCCCGCAACAAGTACACCTACTTTGCAAGCGTCGCAAAGAAGGAAGGCTACGAGCAGCTGGCCGCTATCTTCGAGGAGACCGCCGGCAACGAGAAGGAACACGCCAAGCTGTGGTTCAAGGCCCTCTGCGGCGGCTCCATCCCCGACACCCTGACCTGCCTCGACATGGCAGCCAGCGGCGAGAACGAAGAGTGGACCGATATGTACCCCCGCATGGCAGCGGAGGCCAAGGAGGAGGGCTTCACCCAGCTGGCCGCTCTCTTCACGATGGTGGGCCAGATCGAAAAGGAGCACGAGGCACGCTACCGCGCCCTTGCCGCCAACCTCAAGGAGGGCAAGGTCTTTGCCCGTGAGGAACAGCAGGTGTGGGTCTGCCGGAACTGCGGCTACACCTATATCGGCAAGTCTGCTCCCCTCAAGTGCCCGGTCTGCGCACATCCCCAGAGCTACTTTGAGCTGAAGGCCAAAAATTACTGAGTTTTTTCAGATATTCCGTCCGATGAGAGCCGCCGCACCTGTATAAAGTGCGGCGGCTCTTTTGCTGTCCGGTGAAATACAGTCTGCACGATTTGTATAAATTTGGCGGGGGTGTTTTAGTGCCTTTCACGAAAAGGTGCGCAAAATTGTGACACTTCTGGCGAAGAACTTGACCCTTCTTTTGGGTGCGTGTACAATAAATAGTAAGAGGAATTTTGTGCAGAGCACATTGCGATAAACCTTATCCAAAGGAGGGAAGTGCTACCCTATGAATAAGATCACACGGCTTGCAGCGGCGTTTGTGCTGAGCGGGCTGCTTCTGGCAGCTCCTGCTGCACAGGCGGCCCCCGCATTGCTGGGAGCATCGGCGAACTTTGAGCTGGAAGTGAACGAGATGGAGCTGGAGATCACGGCAGACGACCCCCGCCCCAAAGCCTATCTTTACACCGGCGGGCAGAGCGACTACTACTTCATCGTCTGGATGAGCAGCAACCCCGCCGTGGCTACCGTGGACGGCGATGGCCGTGTCACCGGCCGCAACGCCGGGGAGGCAACGATCACCGCCATCACCGACCGGGGCGAGTGCGCTGCCTGCAAGGTGACTGTCCGCAAGGAGAGCGGCGATGCGGCCAGCAAAAAGCCTGCCCTCGACCACACCACCCTCAACCTCGTTATCCAGTACAACAATGCCCACCCCAGCCAGAAGCTGCAGCTCATCAACACGAGCGGCTCTTTTGTCTATGCCTACCAGTGGATGAGCAGCAACCCCGAGGTGGCAACGGTGGATCCGGAGGGCCTTGTCACGGCCCAGAAGCCCGGCACCACCACCATCACGGCGCTGGCCACCAACGGTCAGGCGCTGCGCTGCGCCGTTACCGTCAACAGCGATGTCGGCAAGGTGACTCTGAATAAGCGCGACCTGCTGCTCCGCACGGTGGGCAGCAAAGAGGCACTCACAGCGTCTGTCGCTGTGGAGAACGGCGTGAATGTACCCATCACATGGGTCAGCAGCAATCCCGGCGTCGCTACCGTGGACGCTTCTGGTGTCGTGACTGCCGTCGCTGACGGCGAGGCAAAGATAACGGCTCTCTCGCCGGATGGACGCTTCGACAGCTGCAGCGTTTTCGTGGGCCTTGCGGCAGACAAGTACGACACGGAAGAGGATCTGGCCGAGGAACTCAAGCTTCCGGACCCCTATGTGGCGGTCCGGATGAACCGGCTGAGTTGAACCGAAAGTACAAAGAGGAAGCCCCGCACTGCATCGTTCGATGTGGTGCGGGGCTTTTGCTTATTGCTTTACCAGCTCAATAAAGGCTTTCATCTGGGGCGTGAGCCATTTGTCCTTGTGATAGAACAGCTGCCGGTGCATGGTGACAGCGCAGTCGGGGACATGGAGGCGGGCGATACGCCCGGCGGAGAGGGCAGGACGGACGATGTACTCAGGCAGGAAGGAGAACCCCATCCCGCGCTCCACCATCTGGCAGAGCAGCGAGGCGCTGCCCAGCTCGATGTAGGGGTGGACAGACAGCCCGCGGGCGGCGAGGCGTTGGTCGAGGGCGTCACGGTAGCTCATGCCCCGCTCTGTGAGAAGAAATTCCTGTTGAGCCAGAACATCCAGCGGCACTTCGGCTTTGTCGGACAGCGGATGCCCGGCGGGGGCCACGAAGCAGACCGGCTCCGGCACATTGACGGCCAGCGTCAGGCTGGGCAGGAGCAGAGGCTGGTCGAGGGTGTAGGCCAGGTCGATCTGGTTCGCGCTCAGCAGCCGCAGCATCTCGTCGGCGGTGGCGGTGCGGAGCACTAGCTCCACCTGTGGGCAGAGGGCGTGGAACTGCTGCAGCAGGTCGGGCAGGAAGGTGCTGCATACGGAATCGGCCAGTGCCACCCGCAGGGTGCCGCTGACGGCCCGGGCAGGCAGCAGCGCGGCCTTGGCCTGCTGGGCCGTGATGAGAAGGGCGCGGGCATAGCTCTGGAACGTCTGGCCCGCGTCGGTGAGGCGGACGGTCTTGCCCACCCGGTCAAAGAGAGGCGTACCCAGCTCTGCTTCCAGCTGGGAGATCTGGGCCGATACCGCCGACTGAGAGTAGCCCAGCTCCCGCGCAGCGCTGGAAAAGCTGTGCAGCTCGGCGATATGAAGGAAGGTGTTGATGTTTCGGAGCTCCATAACAGTCCCTCCGGCGTCAGCGGCGGTCGATGCCGGTGACGGTCAGGACCTCGCCGTCCACCTTGAAGTGGACTTCCAGCCCGCCGAACTCCATGCCGTAGACCCGCTCCGGGTCGTGCTGGTAGGAGGGGCGGGGGTCGTTTTCCAGCACACCCTGCAGAGCGGCCTGCTGGTCGGCAGGCACTCTGGCCCAGAGGCCGGCGTCGCAGACCATGGTCAGGTGGTGGAACTGGGTCTGTGCCGTGAAGCCCCCGGCGGCGTCCGGGTGGCAGTCGGCGTAGGGGATGTAGGGCTTGATGTCGTAGATGGGGGTGCCGTCCATCAGGTCGGCGCCTCGCACGATAAGGACGGGGCCGACGTCAGGCCGGTGCTGGATGGCTTCCAGCTGGACGCTGGACAGTCCCAGCGGATTGGGCCGGAAGGGCGAGCGGGTGGCAAATACGCCCATCCGGGTGTTGCCGCCGAGGCGGGGCGGCCGGACGGTGGGGGACCAGCTGTCCCGCACCGCGCCGGAGAACTGCCACACCAGCCAGATGTGGCTGAAATCCTCGAGGCCGCGCACGGCGTCGGCATTGCGGTATTCGGGGGTAAAAATGACCTCGCCCCGCAGGCTGTCCACCAGCCCGCTCTGGCGCGGGATGCCGAACTTGGTGGGGAAGGCGGTGCGGATATGGGCGATGACCTTGAGGGTCATTTCTTCGGGTGCAGACATGGGGACTCCTCCTTATTATAAGCCACGGCAGAAGCCCACGGCACGGCCCTCGATTTGGATCTCTTCCAGCTGGGGGCCTGCGAATACCATGGGCGGGCAGACGGCGGTGTTGTCGGCCAGCAGCATGACGGTCTCGCCCTGGCGGTGGAAGTGCTTGAGGGTGGCTTCCTCGCCGATGCGGACAGCGGCGATCTCGCCCTGCTCCACCTCGGGCTGGCGGCGGATGCAGACGATGTCGCCGTCGCAGATGGTGGGAGCCATGCTGCTGCCGTGGCAGGTGAGGGCGAAGTCGGCGTGCCACGCGGCGGGGACGCCGATGTAGCACTCGATGTTCTGCTCAGCGGTGATGGGGGTGCCGCAGGCGATGGAGCCTACGAGAGGCACCCGCGCCATCTCAGGCAGAGGCTCGAAACCCGGCGGAGGGCAGGGCAGGTCTGCGAGACCCATGAGCCACGCGGGTGTGGTGTCCAGAGCAGCGGCCAGCTCCTCGAGCTTGGCCCGGGGCAGGTCGTTGATGCCCTTTTCCAGCTTGGTGATGGAGGATTTGGAGCGGTAGCCCATCCGGGCGGCCAGCTCTTCCTGCGACAGGCTCAGCTGCTCCCGGCGCTGCCGGATGCGGCTGGACAGATTGGTATCGGACATATGGGACCTCGCTTTCTCTGCGGTTTGCACGATTTTCGGTGTTCTGAGGACAGTATAACAAAAAATTTACTATAAATCAACTTTTTAGGGACTATTTTGCGAATAATGTTGACAAATAATCAACTGAAAGATATAATACAACCAATGATTGTGCGGAATGCTTTGAGCACAAAACTGAAAGGAGAAACGCCTATGACCGATACCATGATGATCCGCGACTGCATCCGCAGCCAGGGCATGAAACTGGGCCATGTGGCCCATGTTCTGGGCATCACCAACAACACCCTCCGCTGCAAGCTGGAAAATGAGAGTGAATTCAAGGTGAGTGAGGCCGAAAAACTCTCGAAGATGCTGGGGATGACCGTCGAGCAGCGCGACCGCTGCTTCTTTGGCCCGGCGGGCTGAGGGGAAAAAGGGGATGGAAGCCATGACACAGGAACAACGCAAGAAGACGAAGGAGGCCCTCAGCCGCTGCGGGCAGAAAAACTGGGTCTACGGCCCCTGCAACTGGGGTTGGAAGCGGGCCATCCAACTGGCCGAGGAGTATTACCGCGAGGCAGACCCGGGCCTGCGGGGCAGCATCCTGCAGCTGCGCTACATGGAAAGGCGGAGGCGGGAAGAGGTGATGGACAAGCTGAACATCAGTTACAGCACCTATCAGAAGGCCCACGATGACCTGCTGAGCACCATCGCGGTCTTTGCCGCCCACTACGGTGAGCTGTAACGCAAAAATGCCCCCTGACCGGACGGTCAGGGGGCATTCGTGTGCTCAGTGTTTCTTCTCGGGGGTGTCGCAGTGCTGGTGGCAGGAGGCACAGTTGCCTCCGCAGCCCTCGCCTTTCCAGCCGCCCTGCCGGGAGATCCACACCACCGCCAGTGCGAACAGGACAGCCAGCACCAGCAAGGTGATGATACCGCGTACAGTTATCATAAAAAAGACCTCTCTTTCGAAAGAATTCCAACTCCAGTATACACCATCTGCCCCCGGAGAGCAACCGGAAAGCGCTGTCGGCTCAAACTTTTTTCGAAAAACGAAAATTTGGGCTTGCATTTGGACCAACGGAGTGGTATAATAAGCACGTTCCGATTCGGAGGATTAGCTCAGCTGGTTAGAGCACCTGCATCACACGCAGGGGGTCTGGGGTTCGAGTCCCTAATTCTCCACCATATAGTTCGTACTCGAACCCGATTCTTTACGAGAAAGGGTTCGGGTACGTTTTTTGTTTATCGGAGGTTCTGCGGAGGGAGTATGCAGAACGGTAAGCAGGAACGAGTAAAGGCAGGGTATCACCATAGCGGTGTTGCCCTGCCTTTTATTCTTAGTATTTGTCAAAAATCGCATCCAATCAATTTACTTTTTCTGCGCAGTTTGCTATAATGATATTTACTAGTATGTATAGCCAGATTAGACTTCGAGTGGCTTGTCTGTAAAGACAGGCGGCATCGTACCAATGGGTATGGATGTGTTTTTCCGGTAGGAGTTCCCTCGGTTCGGCCTCATTCTACACTGCAACACGAGAACATCGTTGCATCGAGTCACAGTGTGATATGGAATTATGTTAAGGTGTTAAGTAATGTTGGTCTGAGCCTATGCAATTGTTTGGGAAGTCGGATTTGTGCTGGTGTGAATTCAGGATATAAGGCTATCGCATCTCTTTGTTATTTGAGGACGGGAAGTCCCCTCATTTATTTGGGGGCCAATAATAACAAGGAGGTGAATTTCGTGAATAAGACGGACAAGCCTTTTGTTGTTGTCAATATTAACATATTCGGCAACAACAATAAGCTATCAACGAATGAGACTCGTTCTCATGTCCCTGTTGCTTTGGTTATCTTAGCGATTTCCATTGCGGCCATACTGGTTGTATCCTATTGCTGCCCTGAACTGCTTCCCGATTTAGTCCGTTGGATGATCGGCAAAGTAGTCAACAGCTAACACCAGCATATTTTAAGAATTGAGGTGTCATACCTTTTGAAATATAGTGATTGCCCTTTATATGGAATTCGTTCCAAACGTATGCTTAAGTATGTCCTTCAAATAAAAAATGATGATATGCTAAAGCAATCCAATATCACATCCAAAATCCATCCATATATAGATAAGACGAAAAAGCCTCGTCTTATTGAAGCACCGCAGGCAGAATTAAAGATTGTTCAAAGACGGATAAAAACATTATTGGGTAAAATTCAAACGCCCGATAATGTTTTTTCTGGTATAAAGGGAAAATCTTATCCAGAAAACGCACGTATGCATATTGGAGGAAGAAAACGAAACCTCTACAAAACTGATTTGACAGCTTTTTTTCCATCTATCAGTCGAGAGGATGTTTATCAATTTTTTAATAACGAATTGTGTTGTTCTCCGGATGTTTCAGAAGTGCTGACCAATTTAACAACAGTTAGCCTTGAAAGATTTCCAAAAGAAGAACTCACAGAAGTCTATGACTTTTTAGGTCAAAAGGGTGTGCATTGCTACAATCATTTGATTTCAGGAGCACCAACCAGTCAGATATTATCCTATCTTGTCAATCATAAGATGTTTGATGAACTGCATACGCTATCTGCTAAAAATGATATGGTAATGACTGTATATGTGGATGATATGGTATTTTCGAGCGAACATAAGATATCTTCACATTTTAGGAACTCTGTCAAATCAATCATTAAGAAGTACAGATATAAACTATCCCATAACAAAGTAAAAGGTTACTCAAAGGGATATCCAAAATTAGTAACGGGTGTTGTCATCGACTGCAATGAAAATATGATTGTCAAAAATTCATTGCAACATAAAATCATATTGGAATTTGAGCATTTGCGCAAAAATCCAATGGATCAGGAAAGTCGCCAGCGATTGCGAGGCCTAGTAACATCGGCGCAGCAAATTGATAAGTCGATTTTCCCAAACATCAAAAGATTTGCATTTGAAAATCCATCCAAGTAAGTGTTCAATGTATTGTTCTTCTGGCAAATTGAATCTGATTTTCTGGCATGTGTGGACTTAATCTACGTAGTGAGCCATCGTGAGACGATAAATATATGAATAACATGTCTGGAAATCACGAACTAGAGGACGAAACACAAAAAAACAGGGTGCGCCCACCCGGACGCACCCTGCAAAAATCCACACATGATAAGTAAGGCAGGGAGTTCCCCAGTGCTGGGTATTCGTAAAACAGTTTTCGAGAAATGACACGGCAACTG
>OHLZ01000708.1_pt1 | contig 10288 bp, 10 predicted proteins | sample 1569211 | NCBI WGS metagenome assembly OHLZ01 (sample SAMEA3879606, study PRJEB24766) | human gut metagenome | biome: human-associated habitat; feature: feces | place: USA | collected 1985/1987
CTTCCCAAATTAGTTTTGCAAATTAATGCCATAGGCTGCAGAAATCTCTTGTAAAAGACTATTACTTTCCTTGTCCGTGTATCGGTTATCTACAGTAATTATAGTCTTTAACACATATTCCGGTGTTACCTTTTCTGCTCTAATAATTTCCATGCAAGGATAAATCGTGTCTTTCTTTGTAATATCATAGGATAAGCTAAACAGAAAAGCTTCTGCATTTCCGGAACCTTTATCAGATACAATATTCTGGATTTTCTTTTTTATAAACAGACATCAATACGGATATTTTACTCATATTCTATCTCCTTAGATTTTTTTATACTCTCCAGAAAATCCACCACTTCATACTCTCCCACCTCTTCCGGAAATGATAGTTTCCGGTCATAAGTCAGGCTGCCAAAAACCTTTGAGAATATGTTAACTCTTCCGGTAAGCTTACCGATGATCCACTCGAATCCCGGAACGAGCCATATACTTCTTCCATAGCTTTCGGCGATCCGTGCTACCATATCTGATGTATTCACATATTGGCTGTTTTGTGGGCAATAGATACCATCTGCATCTCCTCTGATAATCCGATATAAGAACTCGCACAAATTCTCGATGTATATCATGCTTCTCTCATTGCTCACTCTCGGAAAAACAGGTATCTTGCCCGCCAGCTTCTCCAATGAAGCATAATTTCCGGTACAAGCTTTCCCATAAATCATTGGAGGTCTGATAACTGCTACTTTGAATGTATCACTTCTTTGCTCACATAAGTACCGTTCTGCGGCAAGCTTGCTTTTTCCATAAAAAGTAATCGGTGTACATTCTGTTTCTTCTGTAATCTGTCCCATTGTCATTCCATAAACACTCATCGTACTTAAAAACGAACTGACGAGCCCGCTCAGCCTTTGCCTTATCCGCAAGTTCTTCTGTCAATTTTGTATTAACTGCATAATAGAGTGCCTCCATTTCCGGCTGTTCTTTCTGATGTACAATTGCAGCCACATGGAGGATCGTATCATATTTTGAAAAATCCATTTTCTTCCATTCTGAATTTCTCACAGAAACAAATGTAACATGCCATCGGTCTTCCAACGGCATGTTTCCATTTTTTTTCTCTATATACTGTTTGAATGAAGTCCCAACATAACTGTTGGTTCCGGTTATCAAAATCTGTTTTCCCATTATTTTCCCTCGAATAACCCAGCATGTCTTTTTATCCGCTGCTACTAGCTATTTATGCATTTCTCCGGTTCCACCTTCCACAACACCTTTGTGTGACAAGACTGCTGTGATCGTTCCAAAAAAGCACTTCAGATCCATTATGAATCCAAATTTTTTCACATACTCACCATCCAGTTTTGCCTTTACATCTATCTCCAACTCATCACGTCCGTTGATCTGCGCCCATCCGGTCAGTCCCGGCATTACATCATTCGCACCATACTTATCCCGTTCCTCGATCAAATCATACTGATTCCACAAAGCTGGTCTTGGTCCGACAATACTCATCTTTCCCATAAGGATATTGATGATCTGCGGCAATTCATCCAGACTGCTTTTTCTTAAAAATTTCCCTACTCTTGTAATATACTGTTCCGGATCAGCCAGCATATGGGTTGGCATATCCTTTGGCGTATCAATTCTCATAGTTCTGAATTTGTAGATCATAAAGTGTGTCTTATGGATTCCAACCCTTTTCTGTTTAAAAAGGATTGGTCCTCTACTATCAATTTTAATCGCAATGCATAAAATCAAAAACAACCAGGATAACAGAATTAATGCCAGAGCAGATAATAAAATGTCAATTACCCTTTTCACTCCCATATAAATTTTCTGTGAAATTGTAAACTGTTTCATCTTTTTGATTCCTTTCATGTATCTGCAATTTATGCAAGCATCAGACAATAAATAGATATACCTGTGCCTATCAGCATTAAAAACGCTATAAGACTCTGATAATTCTCTAATTTCATGCTGCATCTCACTTTTTGGTTTATAAAAATGAGACTCAGTGGAAAGATCAGCGGCAAATAATATCTTGGTGATACTCCGTTAATTACCATCGACCCTACCGGTGTAAAATCCAGGTATAATGCCGTCCAGACCAGACATGCTGTTCCAAATATTAATACTGCATTCCATATTTTCATCATCAATATTTTTCTTTTCATCTGTGCATCATATGTTTTTTCTGTCATTCCAAAATCGGTCACAAATGTAAACAACATCGTAAGCAGTTCTACAAAATATCCTATTCCATCATAGATTCCACGGTATGCAAAATTTGCAAGCACTTTGGAACCAATAAAATAAGATGCAAACGTTGTTCCAAGTGATTTCAACAAAACTCCTGTATACGTCAACGGATATCCCAAAATCATAGATAACTGACTTGTCTGGCTCGTATCTCCTCCACGGTAATCTCCTACCTCTGCTCCGCTTGTAACATTACCTATTAACGGCAGTATAAAGGACGCAAACATTAATATTAATAAGACAAAGATTCCTGCTTTAAACAGATTCTTTTGTCTCCTGCTATAAAACTTGTCCTTCGGCATAAGCCAATATAATGCCAAAAATGGAATATAGACCGCCTTTGAAAAGCATCCCACAACCATAGCAAGAATAGATACCATCGTCCGTTTTGTTTGAATTTTTTCTTCACTCAGGTACTCTGTTACAAACAATGCTATGCCCAACATTAAAAGTGCTATCACAAATGCATCATATGTAAATGACGAAAAAAGAAATACCGTTGTCGGCAGCAACCCAACACACATCAATGTACGTTTTCCATACTTGCTGAAACGAATCGCACACGTAACGACAGCTGTACAAAACAGTAAATTAAAAAACTTTCCTAAAAATACTGTTGCTACATAAGACAATCCCAGTGTTCTTCCTAATCCAAGTCCTAATATCTGTGGAAGATAAGCCCTTTGTCCATATCTGAGAAATCTACCTTTTTGTGATGATAATACAACGGTATCATTTGCCTGATTAAGCCATTCTCCTATCCATTGTTCTTCCTCTAACGTGTCCCCTGTTGGTACGCGCATTTCTACATTTGACATCACAGCATCACTGTACTCCATATAATTCCATACCCAGGAGTCTGTATATGCTATATTATAATGAATCTGTTCATCCCATGAATCAAATGAATGATGTGCTGATAAGATAATCACCGTTCCTAATGCAACTGATACCATTGCGTACATCCATTCGGGTCTTTTTCCAAAAAAAGTACAATGAGAAACAAATAAGTAACTTAGCAACAATACTGAAAATACAAGCAGAAACTTTGCCCAGGAAAATACCGTGTGATTTACAAATATTATTGAATTTAACTTATCCGCATCTTTGTTTTCCACTGTCAATTTCAGGCTGTCAACTTTCTGATCTACCCAAACTGCAGATTTTCCAAGCAAAAATGATGCAGTATCTTCCAGTTCCATCACTTCTTTTTGTCCATATCCATCATAGAATGTCACTTCCATTCTGGAACTGATGTCCGTTTTGCTTTGATAAATCAAATAGATAGAGCTCACATATCTTCCATCAAATAAAAAATCATACGTTGTCTCTCCATCTTTATTCTCTGCCTTTTGTACTTCGCTCACCTGAAAAGTCTGCTCATATTTTTCGTTTTTAAACGAATTCCACTGTAATAATACCTGTTCTACAAATAACGATAGGAAAAATATTACAATAATTGCAATAAAATCTCTAAGATATATTTTTTTATTTTTTAGAATTTGTTTTATCTGTTCCATTTTCCTTTTTCCTATCAAGCTGCAAAATAAATCCCATTCCTGCAAGCACAAGAATTAAGATGACTTCCCATATTTTTTCCATATTAGATTCCCTGTTTTCTGGTTCTACCGATTCTGAATAGAGTATGTTGGCACCATCTTCTGCACCCATTCCCGTATATCATCCGGTTCTTCTACCACATGCTCTTTGATTTCTTCTAACTGTTTTAAAAACTTCTCTTCATCCATCTGTATTGGTTTGCCAATATGAATTAATTTATTGGCTGTTTCCTGCATGCCTTCTTCTTTCATGAGCATCTCTTCATACAATTTTTCGCCTGGTCTTAATCCTGTAAATACGATCTGGATGTCCTCGTCAGGTTTATGTCCTGAAAGAAGTATCAGGTTTCTTGCAAGATCTACAATCTTAACCGGTTCTCCCATATCCAGAACAAAGATTTCTCCCCCTTTTGCATAGGCTCCTGCCTGTAACACAAGAGATACTGCTTCCGGTATTGTCATAAAATAACGGATAATATCTGGGTGCGTAACAGTAACCGGTCCCCCTGCTTCAATCTGCTTCTTAAATAAAGGAATCACACTTCCGTTGCTTCCAAGTACATTACCAAATCGAACCGCTACATATTCTGTCTTAGAACGATTATTGTATGTCTGAATAATCATCTCACAGATTCTCTTGGTAGCGCCCATAATATTCGTTGGGTTTACTGCCTTATCTGTAGAAATCATGACAAAACGTTTTACATTGTATTTATCTGCGGCCTGAACCACTTTCCATGTTCCTAAAACATTATTTTTTACTGCTTCATTCGGGCTGTCTTCCATCAACGGTACATGTTTATGCGCTGCCGCATGATATACGATCTCCGGACGATATTTATCAAAAATCAGATCCATGCGCTTTGTATTTCTTACGGAAGCAATCAATACAACCAGATCGAGTTCAGGATAATTTCTCTTTAATTCCTGCTGAATATCGTATGTAGTATTTTCATAAATATCAACGATCACTAACTGTTTTGGATTGTGTGATGCAATCTGGCGGCATAACTCGCTGCCAATCACCTCCACCTGTAACCATAACTACCTTATCAGAAACATATCCCATAATGGAATCAAGATCAACCGTGATCGGATCACGTCCCAAAAGATCATTTACATCAACATCTTTTAATTTGCTGATACTGACATCCCCATTTACCAACTGATACATACCAGGTAAACGTTTTAATTCACAGCCGGTCTGTTTACAAATATCTAAAATTGCCTTTGTCTCTTTTGCACTCGCTGTCGGAATTGCAATAATGATCTCATCTACAAGATACTCATTTGCAATTTCTATGATATCATTTCTATCTCCAAGGACTTTGACACCATGCATATATTTTCCAATTTTGCTTTTATCATCATCCACAAAACCTACAATATGCATATTCACAAAACGACTGCCGGAAATTTCCTTGATAATTGAATTTCCTGCTTCTCCGGCACCTACTACAAGCACTCTCTTAAGATTCTTCTCATCCACTTTTTTTCCAAAAAAAGTTCTGACTGCCCGATAAGAATAGCGGCTGATAAACATAAACGCCAATAATAATGTTCCATAAATAAAATACCAGCTTCTAGGCAGCGGATACTCCTGATCTCTGTAATTCAGAAGAATCGTCACTGTATTGAGCAGCGTATCTACAATACATGCTGCTGCAAGATACAATAATTCGGTTACCCCTGCATATACCCAAAGGCTGCTATACAAACGAAATACATAAAATACAATAATCGCGATCACTAACGTTGCCGGCAATGAACTCCATACAACACCAATATAATACTTTGGTACAGCCGAAAGACTAAATTCAAATCTTACAATCAATGCCGTGATGCTTGTCAATATTACAATGCAAATATCCATCAGCACCATAAATATTCTCTTGATCCATAATGTTTTATCTAAGTTTTTCATAAGTCCGCCACTTTTCTCTATAAATTATTTTGCATATACTTCATAATGTTCTGTATTATAAATTTTACTAAATCCAATGCTATTAAAAAATTCAATATTGTCATACTCAGAATTAATAACCAGACAATTGCAGCCATAGGAATCTGTTTCCATCTGCAGCTGTTCCAGATTCTCCTGTGTAAAAGATAAACCTTCACCATAAATAACTGCAAATCTGGTATCATATTCACGAAGCTCGCCTGCCACCTGTTCCGGTGCAAGAACTCTTGGTTTTTCTACAAATTCCAACTGTTCAGCGATCTCCATGACTTCATTTGATATTTTATAACTATTCGTGATAAATTCCAAATGCTGCGACGTATAATTTAATCCCATCCCTGCCTGGAGCAGTAAAATATATATCACTATGACAATTATTTTTTCTTTCTTAGTGGGTATGTTTATCAGATAGTCTGTCATTACAACTCCAACAACAGCTACTATATTTAGTATTCCATAGACCATCCAATGATCTGTGTTCTGACCGCTCAAATTTAGTATGCCATTTGCAATTCCCGGCGTCATCAGAAAAAGTATACCAAAAATCTCATATATTAACAAATTTCTTTGTCTTTTTTTATTTATAATCAAGAAATAAAATATTGCAACAAAAAGGAAAAAAACATTTGTTCCCATCCCATTGTAAGAAAAATATGCATTTTTAATGTCTTCCCACAACCCGGACATATTTATACCCCTTCCTTACAAACCAGACAAGAATCATCAGCAACATCATCAGGAACACATAAAACCAGCCTTTGTGATGTAACAATTGTGCCGCCGGATATAAAATAATAAATAATACTGCCTGCATCATAACCGGATGTTTTACACAATCGGATACTTTATTTTTTTCTCCTCCATACATGAAATTTAACATACGCATCACTTGTAAAAACGCATATGGAAGAATGCAGCATTCCAACATTACACTACCATTCCAACAGCTTCGGAATATGCCTGTCACCGGAGTTTCTACCGCTGTATATATTGGTACATAATAGATAATTTCTACAATTATTAAAAATACTGCCTGCATTTTTTCCTGCTTAAAAAAGAACTTTCCAATTTCCCAATAACAGCACATAAAAAATGGTAAAATGAATAATGGAAGTATTACCTTTATCAGCAATGCCGGATGTAATCCGGAAACCCATGCATTGACCGCATATAGCATCTCATAAGGTGAAAATATCTTTTCCATCTGCGTGGCAGGATACTGCTCGCCAGTATATGGTTGATATATATATGCAGAATTGGTATCAATTGATGTCATTACTGTTTGTACTGTCTGCTCCATCTGTGGTTTTACACAAACTACAGAAAACAATATTGCTATTATGGATACTACCATGGCAATTTTTACGGTCTTGTGTCCATTTTCTGATTTTCTTTTATGTTTAAAACATCCATATATTGCTTTTTTATTTGCTAATATGGATGCCACGCATATCGTAATCGTCGCAAGCATCCAAACCATACTAAGTTTTTCTAATGTACAGCCACGATATAAAAAAAGTACCGCAACACCCCAAAATATTCCAAGCATAGCAACAAATCCATTTGCATATGTGCTTGATATATTTCTCCTTTTTACACCTGCTGCTGCATCAATAAATGCACCTGCTAACAATGGTACTAAAAAAAACAAATAAATTACCAGCAATATTCCTGCTGCATTTTTCATTCATTTTCTCCTAACACTTTATCGACTTTGCGTTCTAATAAAGTTTTATATACTTTCGTCCCCTTAATATACTCCAGTTCGTTTTCTACTTTGTTCATATGACATTTTAACTCACTAAGTGCACTGAGTATCGGATTGTCCTGCAACCCTGCTTCCCTGATTCTAAATGCAATTTTGATCTCTCTGACATTATTTTCCCATTGATTTTCAAATATGATCTGCGGATCTTCCGATGCAAATATAAAATCATGATCTTTTGTTATGATGGCATTGTGCCGATAATGTTCAATTTCATATTCATTGTTATCTTTTGTCACAATTTGCACCTTGAGATTTTGCAAAACACATGAAACATTTAATGGATCCAATCGTATTTCTGATACATCCTGTGTGAATTCAATCGGAATATTCAATTTTACATTCTGTCCTATAATATGATTTGTAATTGCCTTGTCTTCAAGATAGTTTGTTCCATCATTTAAGAACACCTGTAAGAATAAGTTTTCCTCCGGAAGCAGTTTTTTCACATCGTATACTTCTTTTTTGTAAGCAATAAGGCTTGCGTTATAGCCATTTTTCCCACCATATACATATTGATTAAATGCTTCATTCATATTTTCAAATATAACAATTTCTTCTTCCGTAATATCAAAGCAATCATAAATTTCATTGATTGTCATGATATCTTTCATAGCACTGCCATTTCTGGTATAAAAAGCAGACACCGCACGGTATATTACAAATTTCACTGGAATTGGAAATGAAAATACCCATTCATAATCAATAATTTTATATTTGCTGTCAGTCTGATCTTTTATGATATTATCAAAGCTCATATCGATATTCATTTCTTTTCCACATTCCATCTCATCTGGGAAAGAAACTTCGCCAAACACCTGTACAAATTGTGCATCCGGCATAAATGTTCTTCTTTCTATATTAACATTGCTTCTTATGATTCCATCATACATTCGAAGCAAAGAAAGAAATCTTACTTCGTCTTTATCCTCAAGAGCCTCCAACATTGTATTGCAAAGACTCTCCCCGGTTAAAAATTCAAAAGCGATCTCGTTTTCTGAAATCAGTTTGGATGGACACAGGATACCTTCATCCTTATTTTTTTCATAATAATCAGACATCTTCCTGATATGTGCTACTCCGTCTTTTGCCAATGCTCTTTTTACAACCAGTCTCTGTTCCCCATCCTTCATTATGCAGGTTTCTATCTGAAACTGTTTTCTTCTCTCTTTTGTAATTTTTGAGTAAATTTTCTTCAAGATATCACCTCACACTATTTTGTAACTTCTATAAAGAACGAATTTGCAAAAAATTCAAATTTTTTTTCTTTTAAAAGATTTGCATAGACTCTGTTTTCGTTAAAAAGCATCATTCTTGTATTATCGAAAGTATCTAAACCTATATTAAGATCATCTTCTCGTGGAAGGTACTCATCAGAAAAAATCTGTACAGGGAATTTATAATCCGGAAACGGATAATAAAATTCTGCTTTCCCATATCCAGCATCTGTAATTATTTTCTTTAACGCCTCTTTACTAAAAGTTCTCACTTTACTATCTGTATCAATATAACCTTCCAAACCATCAAAAAATTTTCCAGTATGGTCTTCTCTGGAGCCTGCCCAATATTTCAATCCAAATTTATTTTCAATAGCAATCAGCAGTTTTCCATCTTCTTTCAAATATCCACTGATTTTTTTTAAAAAGGCTTCAAATGGATGTTCATCATCCGTGTAATAACCGGCATATTCCAATACTCCGATCAATGTAATATAATCATACTTTTCTTTCAAAACAACATCATTGAAATTTCCAACCATAATTGTAAGATTATCGTATTCTTTATTACGGTTTGCATTAATTAATGATCTGCGTTTAGAAAGATCTACACTTGTCACATGCTTTGCATTTCTGCAAAGTACTCCACTGATAGCTCCACATCCTGCCCCAATTTCAAGTACAGATGCATCTTTTTTAAAAGGATACCACTCCAATATATTTTGTCTGACAGGTGAAAAATGATATAACACTGGCCACCGGTCATCTTCTGCAAGTATCTTCTCTACGTCTGGTTCTTCCATAATAAGCTGTAACAGATCATTCTCGATGTCCCCGTCACTATATTGATCCTGTCCATTATAAAATGTATAATCTAACGTTACTTTTCCAATCTGTTCTGTCATAGAACCTCTTTTCTATAGTTATCTACAACTATTATTTTTTACCCAAGAATCTCCTTGATATCCTTTATAAAATCAAATACATGCTCATTTTTTACATATAATGGATTCGCTGTCACATGTTCTACCTGCGGTCTGTAAGCTTTACAGATTTCAGTCAGATGTGTTGCAATGTTCATTGGACTGATATTATCCAGTGATACCATGTTATCATTGAAATCCTTAAGATCTTTATTCGCATAAGTATTCGTGATCGTCTTTACATCAAATACCGACATCTCAAGTGGCGGATAACTTGGATGTGGTGAACACATCAGTGAAATTCCTGCGTAAGTTTCCTGCAAAGTCCGCGCATATTCTTCAATTGTAAGCTTTCCAACGGAGACAAGCTCTTTGCCGTTTCCAAGCGGAATTGAACGGTGCATCTCCCCTGCCGAAAGAATCTCCCATTCCTCAATATCCGGCTGCATCATCACCCATTTTTTCAGAGCCGCTACTACAAGGTTAAATGCATTACGCTCCGTACCTGGACGTCCATAAACAAGAATCTGTTTTTTCTTATCAACCTGTGCAGGCATTTGCTCTAACGCTTTTCTTAATCCATCATTTAAGACAGGATCAAATGCAAAGCTATG
>OHLZ01000719.1_pt1 | contig 10172 bp, 7 predicted proteins | sample 1569211 | NCBI WGS metagenome assembly OHLZ01 (sample SAMEA3879606, study PRJEB24766) | human gut metagenome | biome: human-associated habitat; feature: feces | place: USA | collected 1985/1987
TATAAAAACAAAAATAAAAAAGGAAGTGAGGGTCATGGTGCAGATATCAAAGGAACGATTTGCACTGGGGAGCTATCAGTATCTGCGGTATCCGTTCGAGTACTTTCTGGATACGGCTGTTTTACTGGGAATGCAAAATGTGGAACTCTGGGCAGCAGGTCCGTCCTTCTGTCTGGATACGATGGACGAAGCGCAGCTGATAGAAAAAGCTGCTCAGATTCGGAGCCGTGAGCTTTCAGTATGCTGTATCACGCCGGAGCAATGCCAGTATCCGGTCAATCTGGCAGCAGAAGATGAAAAAATACGTGAATATAGCATACGCAATTTTGAACGTGCATTTTATGCAGCAGAAATATTGAACTGCCCGAAGGTGTTGGTTTCAGCTGGATGCGGTTATTTCAACAAACCAGTGGAGGATGCGTGGAAGCGGAGCGAAGAGAGCCTGTATCGTTTGTCTGAAAAGGCTCAGAAAATGGGTATTTTACTTGTGCTGGAGACATTGACACCTCTGTCTTCGAACGTACTGAACACGCCGGAGCAGCAGAAAGAGATGATTTCCCTTATGCCTTCAGGAAGCATGAAGCCTATGCTGGATATAGGACAAATGGTTTATATGGACCAGAAGATAGAACGTTACTTAGCTCATGGAGCAGAATTATCACATATTCATCTCCATGATTCCCACCCGGCGGTTCACATGGCCCTTGGGGATGGGGATCTTCCCATCTGTGAATATCTGGATATTCTTGAATCAGCTGGATATAAGGGAATGTATGCGCTGGAGCAGAATGATCCGAGGTATCGCTCTAATCCAAGGCAGGCAGATATACAGAGCATAAGGTGGCTCAAAAAGCATGGAATTTTTGATTGAAAAAGTATTGACAAATGATGAGAATGGTAGTATGTTATCAGTAAAGGAGATATGACGTTATATAACAACATAAACTGTATGATGTCAACATCCTAAAAAGTCCGGATGGGTAAACGACCATACCTGGAAGGTGCAGCTTGAAAAATACACTACATAGGAGGAAATACTATGTCATATATGATTGGCGTAGACGTTGGAGGAACGTTTACAGATTTTTCTGTTTTTAATCAGGAAACAGGTGAGTTGTTCAATTACAAGGATAGTTCCACACCGGCGGATCCGTCCAGAGCAATTGTAAAGGGCGTGCAGGATGTATTAGAGATTAAGAAAGCAGCTCCGGAAGAAGTTAGTTATCTGGCACACGGTACAACCGTAGGAACGAACGCATTAATCGAGAAGAAAGGTTGCCGCCTTGGCCTTATCACTACCAAAGGATTTAAGGATCTGATGGAAATCGGAACCCAGAGACGTCCTTCTCTTTACAATCTTCAGGCACAGAAACCGTATCCACTGGTTCCGTCCGGTTTAAACTGTACGGTAACAGAGAGAATCCGTTACGACGGAAGTGTTGAGACTCCGCTGGATGAGAACGAAACAAGAGAGGTCGTTCGATACTTAAAAGCACAGGGTGTGACAGCAATTGCAGTTTGTACTTTGTTCTCATTCATTAATCCGGTTCATGAAGAAAGAATTGAAGAGATCATTCATGAAGAGTTCCCGGAAGCATACGTTACGATTTCCAGTAAACTGGCACCGGAGTTCCGTGAGTTCAGCCGTATGAGTACAACGGTTATGAATAGTTATCTGGGACCGGTTATGGAAAAATATGTAAATAATTTCCGTGATTCTATTGCGAAGCTTGGTATTCAGGTAGAGCCCTATGTAACCCAGTCCAATGGTTCCATCATTTCAATAAAAGAAACCATCGACTGCCCGATTAAGACAGCATTGTCCGGACCGAGTGCCGGTGTTATCGCAGCTGCATATATTGGCAAACAGTGCGAAGCAGACAAGATTATTACCTTTGATATGGGTGGTACCAGTGCAGATATTTCCTTAATTGAAAATTATACTCCTCAGGTATCCAATGAGCGTTATGTCGAAGGATATCCGGCCAGAATCCCGATGATTAATATCATTACCATCGGTGCCGGCGGCGGTTCCATTGCCAAGATTGATGAAGGCGGTGCCTTAAAGGTAGGACCTAAGAGTGCGGGCGCAACGCCTGGACCGGCCTGCTATATGCGCGGCGGTGAGAATCCTTGTGTAACAGATGCCAATATTGTTCTTGGCAAGCTGAATCAGAAGAAGATTCTTGGCGGCAGAATGGATGTAGATATTGAGCTGGCTAAAAATGCTGTTAAGACAAAAATCTGTGATAAATCCAACCTGGATATGAAACGTGCAGCGAACGGTATTATCACAGTCGTAAATTCCAACATGGTTCGTGCAATCCGAAGCGTATCCGTAGAAAAGGGATATGATGTCCGCGAATTCAGCCTGATGGCATTCGGAGGCGCCGGTCCGCTTCATGCATGCGAGGTGGCAAAAGAACTGGGAATGAAGGAAGTATTGATTCCGCCGCATCCAGGTACTCTTTGTAGTCTCGGACTTCTTCTGGCAGATACAAAATTCGACTTATCCAGAACTAAGATCATGAATGGTGAAGCCGGCAACTTAGATGACATCAATGAGCAGTTTGATAACATGGTAGAGCAGGGAACCGGTCTTCTGGATAAAGAAGGTGTTCCGGCAGACAGACGTTACTTTGAATTTGCCGTTGATATGCGTTATCAGCGTCAGAACTTTGAGATCAGCATTCCGGTTCCGGCAGGAAAGATGACGGAAGAGACTTTGAAGAAAGCACTGGCTGATTTCCATGCAGAGCATAAGAGAAGCTACGGCTACTGCAAAGAAGATGCGATTGTACAGTTTGTAAGTTATCGTGTATCCGCTATCGGCGTTATCGATAAACCGGACCTGAAAGCAGCAGAGCTTCATCCGGAGGCACCGATTCCGGAACCGATCGAAGTTCGTCAGGTTCTGTTCCAGAACAGTGATGAGTATGTTGAAACACCGGTCTACTTAAGAGATAAATTTGTTCCGGGTCAGTCGATTCCTGGTCCGTGCATCTGCGAACAGATGGATACTACGTTAGTGGTTCCGAAAGGATGGGTAATCCACGTTGATGGATATCACAACTTAAAGATTCATGATGAGGAGGCGAAGTAAGATGGCAAAACAGATTGATACCGTAACAGTTGAGGTTGTCCGCAATCTTCTGATGTCCATTGCTGAGGAGACTTATGGAATCATTGTCCGCAGTGCATATTCTACTAATATGAAGGAACGTCGCGACGTGTGTACTGCAGTAATCGATCCGGATGGAAATAGTGTTGCCCAGGTGGAAAGTTTAGCTGCACTTTTAGGCTCAATGCTGAGTGTAGTTCCTAATATTTATGAAAAATTTGGAAAGGAAAATGTTCAGCCAGGCGATATGTATATTGCCAATGACCCGTATCATGGCGGCGGCAATCATCTGCCGGATATCGTAATCGCAGCACCGGCCTTTGTGGGAGATAAACTGGTTGGCTGGATTGCCAATATTGCGCATCATTCAGATATCGGTGGTAAGGTACCTGGTTCTACCTCCGGAGATGCAGATAGCTTATTCCAGGAAGGTATTCGAATTCCGGTAATCCGTATCCGCCAGAATGGAAAACTGATTCCGAGTGTTATGGACCTTCTTCTTGATAATACCAGAGTTCCGCAGGAGAGAGAGGGTGATCTGACTGCACAGATGTCAGCAAACCTGATTGGTGTACAGAGAATTCAGGAAGCATATGCCCGTTATCAGGATGATTTGATTGAGTGCATGAAAGAGCTGGCTATTCAGAGCGCCGTGTCCGTGCAGTTGTTGCAGAGCTTCCGGATGGAGAATACAGCTATACCGATTATGTGGATGGCTGTGGTGACAAATATCCGGATCCGCTGCCGATTAAAGTGAAAATCAACATTAAGGGGGATGACCTGACAATTGATTTTACAGGAACCGCTGAGCAGATTAAGGCACCGATCAACGTGCCATATCCTTGTACGAAAGCAGCTGTATTCTTCGCCATTAAGGCATTGATGGGAGATGATATTCCGGCCAATGAGGGTATTAACCGTGCGATTAAGATCATTGCACCGAAGGGCTGTATCGTTAATCCAACAGAACCAAGTCCGATTGGTGCACAGATTGACTGCCAGCAGCGAATCCCGGATGCCATTTTCGGAGCATTGGCACCAATCTTCCCGGATACCGTCGTAACGGCTGGTAATGGTGCTTGTACCACCACCATCTTAGCAGGTGAAGGTGCAATCGGAACAGACAGTGTGTTTATTTTCCACGAGGTTATTGCCGGAGGCGGCGGTGCTTCGAAGGGATTAGATGGTTTATCTGGTGTTCAGGTAAACATGACCAATACCTCTAATATGCCGATTGAGGCAACCGAGATGGAGTTCACAAAGATTCTTGCCAGAAAATATGAACTGAAGGAAGATACAGGCGGTGCCGGCCAGTTTAGAGGCGGCCTTGGTATCGAGCGTGAGTTAGAGATGATGCAGGATGATGTGGCATATACCGGATTAGGTGATCGTCATAAATTCCATCCATGGGGATTAGATGGAGGTAAAGAAGGTGCTGCCGGTGCATTCTACCGTGTAACTCCGGATGGAACTATCACAAAAATGGGACACAAGACAACCAGTTTTCCGTTAAAGAAGGGCGATATCATCCGGGTTGAAACTCCTGGTGCAGGCGGATATGGTGATCCGATGAAGCGTGAGCCGGAAAAGGTATTAAAGGATGTCATTGAGAAAAAGGTGTCTGTAGAGGCAGCGAAAAAAGATTATGGTGTGGTTGTTGTATCAGATGGAGTTCATTATCAGGTAGACGAACAGGCAACCAAAGCCCTCAGAGGATAAGATACGGCAAAACGTAAGAAAGAGAGGATTAATTCTATGATTAAAGGTATGCAGGAAGTCATCGATGTGATGACAAAAGCCAAAGCAGATCTGGATAAAAATGGCGGATTAAAACAGGTTATTTTCGTGGCTTGCGGAGGATCCTTTGCATCCTCCTATCCGGCACGGTTTCTGTTAAATCAGGAGAGTTCTCTGCGTGTTCAGGGATATAACAGCAGTGAGTTCGTGAATGCAACTCCGAAGAATGTGGATAAGAATACACTTGTGATTGGAACCTCCACCAAAGCAACGGCAGAAACCGTGGAAGCATTAAAGGTGGCAAAAGAAAAGGGTGCCGTTACGGTTGGTTTATCCGGATATGCAGATTCTCTGACAGCGCAGACCGCTGATTATTATATCACCTATTATCATGCAGACGAGTGGTACAAGGATCCGACCTTAGTTCATTACAACAGCCAGGGTACTGCGTTAAAGATTGCGTTCTGGCTCTTAAAAGAATATGACAACTATGAGGCATATGACAAGGCTCTGGAAGGATTCGAAAAGCTGGAGACGATTTACGGAAAAGCATATATAGATGTGCGTGCTGAGGCAGCTAAATTTGCCATGACCTACAAAGATGATACGGTATGGAATGTAATGTCAAGCGGTGCAGCCTGGGAGGTATCTTACTCAGATGCATTCTGCTTCTTCCAGGAGATGCAGACCGTACACTGTGTTCCGATTCATTCTGGTGAATATTTCCACGGTGCTTTTGAGACCTGTGACAAGGATCTTGCCATCCTTCTGTTCAAGAGCATTGGACGAACAAGACCGGTAGATGAGAGAGCAGAACGCTTCTTAAATCAGTTTGGCGGTCATCATTGGGTTATCGATGCAGAGAAGCTTGGCTTAGGCGAACTGGATGAGAGTGTTGCAGAATACTTCAATTCACTTCTGTTCCATCCGATTTCCAAGCAGTTTATTTCAGCAATGGCAGATGTGAGAATGCATCCGATGACATATCGCCGGTATATGTGGAAATTTGATTATTAATAGTTGATGTAAAAACAAAAACATAATATGAAAGCAGGCCTGCAATCGTGTAGTTATTGTGGGCCTGCTTTTTTCTTTTTTTTATACCGAGTAAAAAAAATACAATTTCTTTGTTAAAATAACGAAAAAAGCTTGTAATGGAACAATACAAATAGTATGATAGTGTATATAACATTATATATCATTTTGACCATATGGATGTAGGGCTCAATTATTATAAAGAATGAAAAGGAGAAGGGTATGGAGATAAATACAAATCCAAACAGCATAGTTCCATTATATGCACAGATTGTGGAGAGTTTGAAACGAGATATTGAGAATGGGGTTTATAATGCAACAGAACGAATTCCGGCAGAGGCGGAGTTAGCAAAACAGTACAATGTGAGCCGGATCACAGTTCGGCGTGCAGTGGATGATCTGGTGAGCCAGGGCCTTGTGGAAAAGAAGCAGGGAAAAGGAACCTTCATCTGCCGCCAGAAATTCGCGAAGGATATAAAAAATCTCCAGAGCTTTTCAGAAATGTGCCGTCATATGAATATGAAGCCTGGGGGACAGATGCTTGAAAATAAGCTGGTTCTGGCAGATGACAAGATTCAAAAACAGTTAAATCTGGAACCTGGATCCTATGTAGTTTATATTTCGCGTTTGCGTACAGCGGATGGGGAACCGGTAGCCATTGAGAAGAACTATTTCCCGGTAAAATATTCCTTCCTTTTGGAAAAGCAGTTTAATGATAATTCTCTGTTTGAGTGCTTGCAGGAAGAAGCCAAGGTAAGAGTTGCTTCCTCAGAGAAGCGGATTGAATTATGCCGGGCCACGGCTGAAGAAGCAAAACTGATGAAAGTTAAGAAGGGAACTCCGCTTCTTTATATTAAGAGTGTGACATATACATATGATAGAGAGCCTCTGTATGCAGGAGTACAGCTTTTTAATGGCGAAACCTGTTCTTTTTATGTATGTGAATCAATTGAACAATAAACCTAATATTCATTAATGCAGAAAATCGGATTTTTATTGCATCGAAATGGTGAATCTTAAGAATTTCTTCATAATTTATTTAAAGAGAATACAAACATTTTGGAGATAGGCATGATATACTATAACCATAATAAATGCATGATACAAAAGATTTAATCCTTTAACCTTTTTGAAATCCGAATTCCTAACGAAAAAAGTCCGGCGGAGTTTTTCCACCGGACTTTTTTTCTGCATATTTCTATTTTTTATAATCCTTCTGCCATTTCATACAGCAGACGCTCGGAATCATCCCATCCCAGACACGGGTCGGTGATGGATTTTCCGTAGATGTGTTCGCCGACTTTCTGGCTGCCTGGTTCGATGTAGCTCTCGATCATGACGCCTTTGACGAAGTTACGGATATCGTCGGAGTGACGACGGCTGTGGAGTACTTCCTTGACGATACGGATCTGCTCCATGTATTTTTTGTTGGAGTTGGAGTGGTTTGCATCGATGATACAGGCCGGATTCTTCAGATCACGCTCGTTGTAGAGGTCTAAGAGCAGCTTCAGGTCTTCGTAGTGGTAGTTCGGCAGGCACTGGTCATGCTTGTTGACAGCACCACGCAGGATGGTGTGGGTCAGCGGGTTACCCTGTGTTTTTACTTCCCAGCTGCGGTAGATGAACTCATGACCGTGCTGTGCTGCATGTACGGCGTTCAGCATGACGGAGAGTGCGCCGCTGGTCGGGTTCTTCATGCCGACCGGTACGTCGATGCCGCTGGCAACGAGGCGGTGCTGCTGGTTCTCAACGGAACGTGCGCCGACTGCAACATAGGACATAACGTCGGAAAGGTAGGTCAGGTTTTCCGGGTATAGCATCTCGTCTGCAGTCGAGAAGCCGGTTTCTTCGATCACACGCATATGAAGTTTGCGGATCGCGATCAGACCCTGATATAAGTTTGGCTTACCTTCCGGATTTGGCTGGTGTAAAAGTCCCTTATAGCCGTCACCGGTTGTTCTTGGTTTGTTGGTGTAGATTCTAGGAACCAGAATCAGTTTGTCCTTCACTTTCTCCTGTACCTTGGCAAGGCGGTTTACATAATCAATAACCGCATCTTCCCGGTCAGCAGAGCACGGACCAATGATGACAAGAAACTTGTCGCTGTCGCCTGTAAAGACGTCACGGATAGCAGCGTCCTTTCGAGCTTTTTCTGCGGCCAGCTCCGGTGCCAGTGGAAACTGTGCACGAATCTCGTCCGGGGTCGGCAGCTTGCTGACATATTCAAATCCCATGAGTTTCATCCTCCTGTATTGTCTAAAAGATTTTCACACTTTAAAGCGTATGATGTTTATTATAGTATAGAAAAATCAAATCATCAATAGGTTGAAGGAAAAGAATTTTATTTCTTTTATGCTATTTTTACGCAGCTTTTATTAAATAGACCGTAGTCTATAAAAATGGTTGACGTATTTATTAAAAAAGTGTAGAATATATTCCATATCAGCAATATTTAATTTTAGTTTGATATAGTTCCATATGAAAACGGAACCGTTCATGCCTCGATTGACTGAGAGCAAGGGCACGGCGGTCACTGTTTTTGTACAAATCCCGCACAAGCGGGAGCAGCGTTTGTTTGTTTGGTGCTGCATATGTTTGCGTGTTTTCCGAGAAAAACAGAGCATTTGGCAGAAATCTGGCATTTCATTCGTCCCTATTATCTGGGGACGTTTTTTTGTGTCATAGGAAATTCCTTGAAATTTCCTATGACACAAAAACGTTCAGATGAATGCATACAGCCGACAAAAATGTGGAAAAATAAGATACTTATTTTAGGAGGAGAGCGCAGTATGAAAGGATATAAAAAGCTGATGGATATTGTGGCGATGGTTGAGAAAACCGTGCTGGTAGTCACGATGATCCTGATCCTTGTACTGACGGTGGGAAATGTATTTTCCCGTAAGGTAATTCACCAGTCCTGGTCCTTTACAGAGGAGCTGGTTGTTGCCATTTTCGTATTAATTACGCTGCTTGGCGCGGCGCTGTCTGCGCGTGAGGGCGGACTGGTAGGCTTAAATCTGGTAACAGAGCGTCTGCCGAAATCGGCAAAGAAGCCGGTCATGATTCTGATTACAATCTTTTCGGTTCTCTTTATGGGAATCTTATTTTACTATGGCATGGACAAGGTACTGGCGCAGCTTGCGAACCAGAAACGTACCTTTGTATTGAACTGGCCGGAGTGGATCTTCTGGTCCTTTGTACCGATCGGTTCGGTGTGCATGATTCTTCATTTTATCGAGTTCTGTCTCGATGTGTGTACGAAAAAGGAGGACAAATAAATGGTTAGCGCAGTTCTTTTTATTACCTTTTTCGTATTATTAGTGCTGAATGTGCCGATCGCCGTCTGTCTGGGACTTTCTTCCGCGGCGGCGATCCTGTATTCCGGTACTTCTTTAACGATTGTAGCGACGAATATTTACTCCGGCATCAGTAAATTCCTGCTGCTGGCGATTCCGTTTTTCGTATTATCTGGAAATATCATGGCGAAGGCGGGAATTTCCACGCGCCTGATCCGTTTCGTTGACACCTGTGTCGGTCACAGAAAAGGCGGCATTGCGAATGTGTGTATCATCGTAGCCTGCTTCTTCGGCGCGATCTCCGGTTCCGGTCCGGCGACGGTAGCGGCCCTGGGTGCGGTCCTGATTCCGGCGATGGTAGAGCGGGGCGGTTTCTCTGCAGCGTTCTCGACGGCATTGATGGCAACTTCCAGTTCCATCGCGATTGTCATCCCGCCGAGTATCGCGTTTGTTGTATACGCGTCGATCACGGGTGTTTCCATCGGAGATATGTTTATGATCCCGGGTATCCTGATGGGTCTGGCTCTGGTAGTTGTCGTTATGCTGGAGGTACGCCGCAATCATGTCATGCCGTCCAACGTAGAGAAGGCATCCGCAAAAGAGCGCTGGAACGCATTTAAGGATGCATTCTGGGGATTTTTGATGCCGATCATCATTCTGGGTGGTATCTACGGAGGCTTTTTTACACCGACCGAGGCGGCAGCCGTATCCGTTGTGTACGGTCTGTTTGTCGGCATGGTTATTTATAAGGAAGTAAAATTTAAAGACCTGTGGGAAATTCTGATTGATTCGGCAAAGACCACCGGCGGCATCATGCTGATCGTAGCGTGTGCGTCGCTGTTCTCCTTTGTCTGCACCCGTTTCGGTATTTCGACGGCTGCTTCCGAACTGTTAGCAAGAGTAGCAGGCAACCAGTTTACTTTCTTGCTGATTTGTAACATTATTTTCCTGATCGCGGGCTGCTTTATTGATGCAAACTCTGC
>OHLZ01000731.1_pt1 | contig 9972 bp, 8 predicted proteins | sample 1569211 | NCBI WGS metagenome assembly OHLZ01 (sample SAMEA3879606, study PRJEB24766) | human gut metagenome | biome: human-associated habitat; feature: feces | place: USA | collected 1985/1987
ATTTCTCCAGTTCGCCTTCGTCTTCGCTGCCTCCTCCTTCTTTATATTTCCAGTGAGCGGCAAATCCCTGTTCGGCTACATCGTTCATCCGCTCACTGCGTATCTGGACTTCGATCCACTGGCCATTATTGCCCATCAAAGTGACGTGCAGTGCCTGGTATCCGTTAGCTTTGGGGTGGCTCACCCAGTCGCGCAGACGGTCGGGATGCGGTTTATAGATTTTGGAGATAGAAACATAAATATCGAAACAGTCGTTCAGTTCCTCGTCTATGTTGCGTGGTTCGAAAATGATCCGTACAGCCAGAAGATCATAAATCTCTTCGAAAGGAACATGCTTGGTCTGCATCTTGTTCCAGATAGAGTAGATGGACTTCACACGTGCCAGGATTCGATATTTTAATCCCATTTTATCCAACTGCTCGCGTATGGGAGCGGTGAATTCGTTGAATACCTTATCGCGTTCGGCGGCTGTTGCGTTCAGCTTTTCTTCAATCTCCTGATATTCTTCAGGATGTTCATATTTGAAACTGAGGTTTTCCAGTTCCGTCTTGATCTTATACAGTCCCAGGCGATTGGCAAGAGGGGCGTAAATATAAAGGGTTTCGCCTGCAATCTTATATTGCTTGTTGGGCAACATGGAACCGAGTGTACGCATGTTGTGCAGGCGGTCGGCAATCTTGATCAGGATCACCCGGATATCATCAGACATGGTGAGCAGGAGTTTCTTGAAGTTTTCTGCTTGTGCCGAAGCCCGGTCACCAAAAATACCTCCGGAGATTTTGGTCAGTCCGTCGACAATCTGTGCAATCTTGGCCCCGAAGATATTTTCGATATCTTCTACTGTATAATCGGTGTCCTCGACAACATCGTGCAGCAAAGCGGCACAAATGGAAGTCGAGCCAAGGCCTATTTCATTGCATACGATCTTCGCGACGGCAATGGGGTGCATGATATACGGTTCCCCCGAGCGTCGTTTGATGCCTTTATGTGCCTGATTGGCGAAATTGAAGGCCTTGGTTATAATCTCAATACGTTTGCGGTGCTTGGTAGCAAGATAATCGTTCAGCAATTCCTGAAACGCTTGTTCAATCATCTGCTCTTCAGCTATTTCTTTCTGGTTCTCAGTGTCCATAATTTAGTCCTTTCGTTCCTTTTCTGCAAAAATAATCAAATTTAAACATCAGGCAAGCGAAAGGCGATTTATTTGTATATTTTCAAACGTTTTCCTGCGGAAATGTTAGTTCCCCGCAATCCGTTCCAGTTTTGAAGATCTTTTACGCGTACACCATATTTTGCCGCAATGGCTCCCAGGGTATCCCCGTTTTTGATTTTATAGTAAGTGGGTGTACCACTGCCGGCTTTGGCAGAGCTACCTCTCCTCTTGGAGGCTGAACTGTCGTCCCTGATGGCCACTGTACGCCGATTCTTGAACAGTTCGCCGGCACGGTGGGCATAAATCGTATCCTGACGGTCGATGAACGAACTGACCGCGTTTTGTGGAAGGCGCAGTGTGTACGACTTGCTTTCGCCCGGTATGATTTCTTTTTTATATTGTGGATTGAGACTTCTGATTTGGTCCATTGGGACGTTGCATAAGTCGGCTATCTGCTGGAAATGGAGGTTTTTGTTAACTTGAATCGTATCAGTGCTTTCGGGAATATTGGTTTCCATCGGGCAGATGTTGTGATCACAGTAATAGGTCATTACATAGTTCGCGGCGATAAATGCCGGTACGTAACCTCTTGTTTCTTTGGGCAGATAATTATAAATACTCCAATAGTCGGTTTCTCCTCCCGAGCGGCGGATGGCTTTGTTGATAGTGCCCGGTCCGCAGTTGTAAGCCGCAATCACAAGATTCCAGTCATGATAAATGTCATATAGATCCTTCAGGTAGCGTGCTGCTGCCCAGGTTGCTTTTATCGGGTCACGACGGTCGTCCACCAGGCTGTTTGACTCCAGACCGTACATTTTGCCGGTTCCGATCATGAACTGCCACAAGCCTCCTGCACCGGCGCGCGATACTGCCGACGGGTTCAAGGCCGATTCGATAATAGGCAGATATTTCAATTCCAATGGTAAATTATACGCATCGAGGGCCTCCTCAAAGATAGGCATATAGAAGTTGCAGGCACTCAACATAAAAGAGACTTGATTCCGCAGGCGTCCGGCATACATATCAATAAATTTACGTACAATTTCGTTGTATGGCATTTCCATAACGGTCGGCATGCGTGATAGGCGGTCGATGTATACGGAGTCGCTGAACAGCGGGTTGATCTCCGCTGTGCTGCAGTCTTTTCCTAAGTCGATATAATTCTTGGCTTTCCAGTCGTTGAGCAGGCTATCGAGAGGATAAGTCATACTTTTGGGAAGCTCGATGCTCTCTTGGCGTTCTTTGCCGTTGTCGCGAATCACTACGTCTACACTCTGTGCGTTTACCTTGGGTGTGGCAAACAAAAATAATAAAATCAGGGGGCAATAGTTTGCTAATTTCTTCATTCTTATTTGTTCAATCTTCATGGGTTAAAATCTGAGGCTGCATTGCACGCCTACCGACTTGCTGCCGGGTTGCAACGGGTTGTTATTTATAATAGTAGGTTCCACCCTCATACTCAGGTCGGGTGATATGTCGAAATTCGATAGTTCCGCATCCACATAGGCGTCGATGATGGAAATCAGATATACACCGATGACGGCGAATATACTGAGATCCCGATAGCGCCGGTATGTGTCCTTTCGTTTGCGGAGCAGGTCTTTCAGTTGCGTATCGGTATAGTTATGATTCGGAGGAAGCAAATCCTGAAAACTGTTGGTATTAGGATTGTTATCCATAATATCCATATACGCCTGAGCATAGTCTTTATACATTTTCCCGTTCCAGCTCAATGCGTAAGCACATCCGGCAAATCCACCATATATAATAGGTAACTTCCAGTATTTGCGGTTATAAATTTGTCCTCCGCCCGGAAATACGATGGCATACCAGGTGGCTTTTGTCGGGTTAGGTACGAAAAGCTTCTTGGGCATGACGGGTGGCAGGCTATCTGCCTTTACGACCGATGGCATGACGGGTGTTTCTATCCTTTCCAGGTTCTGTCGGTTGACTTCCTCCAGGCTGTCTGCCGTAACGATGGCGGGTTTCAGGTTCTCCAAACTGTCTATCGGTGGGAGGACGACTGCTTTCTCCACTTTCACACTGTCGGTGGCCGGAGTAGAAACGACCGGCTCGCGATGGCGGCGTGCCCGTGCTTTGGGGGCTTCGCGTACCGGAGAAATGGAGTCTTGGGATACTTTGACAGGCTCCTGTGCATACACATCAATCCCTGCTACCTGAAAGAAACAGAGAAGCAGGGCAATGTATAACGGGTATGTTTTAGTTTTTTTTGCCATTTATTTCTTCAGTGAATCGAAGATTTCCATGATACGTTCCAACTCTTCTTCATTGCTGAAGGGGATGCTTATTTTTCCTTTTCCCTTTTCAGAACAGGTCAGTTGTACCTTGGTGTTAAAGAATCCCGAAAGGTGCTGTTTCAGCATATTGAATTCTTCGGGCAGTTTGGCCCGTTTCGGGGTTATCTTTTTGGTTCCGCTCTTTACGGCTTCTCCCTCGCTCAGCGATTTCACGATCTCTTCTACTTTGCGAACGGAGTATCCGTGTTCCAGAATCTCTTCGAATATTTTAACTTGTAGTTTCGGATCGCCTAATGTGATCAGTGCCCGGGCGTGTCCCATGTCTATCTGCTTGTTTTGCAGGGCCATTTGTATCGGTGCCGGCAGTTTCAGCAGGCGCAGATAGTTGGCAATGGTCGTACGCTTCTTGCCGACACGTTCACTCAGCCGTTCCTGTGTCAGGTCATATTGCTCTATCAGGTGCTGGTAGGCCAGTGCGATTTCCACTGAATTAAGATCCTCACGCTGGATATTCTCTATCAGCGCCATTTCCATCACGTTTTCATCATCGGCTGTCCGGATATATGCGGGAATAGTATCCAGTCCGGCTTTCTGAGAGGCGCGGTAGCGGCGTTCTCCGGCAATAATCTGGTACTCGTCGTCCGAGACTTTACGTAAGGTGATGGGTTGGATAATTCCTATTTCTCTGATCGAATCGGCCAACTCCTCCAGTGCCGTTTCATCAAACTCACGGCGTGGTTGGTTGGGGTTGACGGAGATTTTCGACAGTTCTATTTCGTTAATAGACGAAGAACCTTCGGTTTTCACCTCTTCCATGGAGAGTAGGGCGTCCAGCCCGCGGCCTAATGCATTTCTTCTCTGTGTTGCCATATCTTCGTTTATTTACTGTTTCTGCTTATTAGTTCTTTAGCCAGCGCCAAATGATTTTTCGCTCCGGTGGACTCTGCATCATATAAGATGGTGGGGAGGCCGTAGCTGGGGGCTTCACTCAGTTTTACGTTACGCTGGATGACGGTTTTGAACACCAGTTCCTGGAAGTGGCGTTTCACTTCATCATAGATTTGGTTGGCTTGACGCAGACGTGAGTCGTACATGGTCAGCAGAAAACCTTCTATTTCGAGTGCCGGGTTCAGTTTCGATTTGATGATCTTGATGGTATTCAGCAGTTTGCTGATTCCCTCAAGGGCAAAATATTCCGCTTGTACGGGGATAATCACCGAATCGGCTGCCGTGAGGGCGTTGATTGTGATCAGTCCCAGCGAAGGAGAGCAGTCTATCAAAATATAATCATACTCTTCCTTTAACGGAGTCAGCACTTCTTTCAGTATCTTTTCGCGGTTTTTGAGATTTAGCATTTCTATTTCGGCGCCTACGAGATTAATGTGCGATGAAATGACTTTCAACGAATCAATTTCGGTGTCATGAATAGCGTCCTGTACGTTGGCTCTGTCGATAATGCATTCGTAGATAGTACATTCAGATTGCTTGATGTCGACTCCCAATCCGGAAGAGGCATTTGCCTGTGGGTCTGCATCAACAACCAGTACTTTCTTTTCGAGCGTAGCCAGCGAAGCTGCGAGGTTAATCGTAGTCGTTGTTTTTCCTACACCACCTTTTTGATTGGCCAAAGCAATTATTTTTCCCATATTATCTAAATTTATTGGCAGCGAAATAAGTGATAAATCCTCAGAGCGCCTACTAAAAAATAGAAACTTTGCTTAATCTGTTGATAAGTCACCTGTTTTGTTAATAACTGCCAGGTGAGATACGGGCATTTTTTCTCTTTTTAGCTTGCAAATATACGTATTAAAATTGAATATCGATTCCTTTTTTTACTCACTTGCAGAAGATTAAGATTTGTAAACGGGTAGTCTGCATGGCTAAACATCAGACCCTTTCTGGGTTTACATGAAAAGAGAAGTGGTAAAACATCCCCATGTTTTGGATAATAACATCCCCATGTTCTATCTTAAAACATCCGGATGTTGTTGTGTAAAACACCCGGATGTTTTTATTCCTCTCTTTTATAGTTATCATCTATGGAAAATGAAGAGACTTTCGCTTTCCTATTTGGTTCTGTTGTCGATACAAGTTCTTTTTGTTACTTTTGTGCATTTCGAAAACATAAAATAACAGATAAGGTAGATTGTATGGAAAATAAAAGACCTCTGATCCTCGTCTCCAATGACGACGGCATCATGGCAAAAGGTATTAGTGAACTGATAAAATTCCTCCGCCCGCTGGGCGAGATAGTGGTAATGGCCCCGGATGCCCCTCGTTCCGGCAGTGGATGTGCATTGACGGTGACACAGCCGGTGCACTATCAGTTATTAAAGAAAGATGTGGGACTGACTGTTTATAAATGTTCCGGTACACCGACCGACTGCATAAAACTGGCACGGAATCAGATACTCGACCGGAAGCCGGACCTGGTTGTTGGTGGAATCAACCATGGTGACAATTCCGCTACCAATGTGCACTATTCCGGTACGATGGGGATCGTGATCGAAGGTTGTCTCAATGGGATTCCTTCTATCGGTTTCTCTATTTGTGACCACGCCCCCGGAGCTGATTTTGATGCAGCAGGACCTTATGTCCGGAGAATAGCTGCGATGGTGCTTGAGAAAGGACTTCCGCCACTGACTTGCCTCAATGTGAATTTTCCTAATACTCAGGAGATAAAAGGGGTGAGAATCTGCGAACAGGCCAAAGGACATTGGAGCGGAGAATGGCAGGCTTGCCCCCGGAGAGACGATGCGAATTTCTATTGGTTAACCGGAGAATTTATCGATCATGAACCAGAAAACGAAAAGAATGATCACTGGGCACTGGCTAATGGATACGTAGCGATTACACCTACTGTAGTGGATATGACCGCTTATCATTTTATGGATGAACTGAAATCCTGGGAATTATGAAATATTATCTGATTGTTGGCGAGGCTTCGGGCGATTTGCATGCTTCCCACTTGATGGCTGCACTGAAAGAGGAAGACCCGGAAGCTGAATTTCGCTTCTTTGGCGGTGATTTGATGGCTGCCGTGGGAGGAACAATGGTGAAGCATTATAAAGAGTTGGCCTACATGGGGTTTATCCCTGTGCTTCTACATTTGCCGACCATTTTTGCCAACATGAAGAGATGCAAGGAGGACATCGTGGCGTGGTCGCCCGATGTGGTCATTCTGGTGGATTATCCGGGCTTTAATCTCGATATTGCTAAGTTTGTGCATGCGAAAACAAAGATACCGGTTTATTATTATATTTCTCCCAAGATTTGGGCATGGAAAGAGTATCGGATCAAGAATATAAAAAGAGATGTGGACGAGCTTTTTTCCATACTTCCTTTTGAGGTAGGATTTTTCAAGGGACATCGATATCCCATTCATTATGTGGGAAATCCGACGGTAGATGAGGTGACCGCCTTCAAGGCGTCGCATCAGGAGTCCTTTGCTGATTTTATTGCCGATAGTGAATTGGCAGATAAACCTATCATAGCTTTGCTTGCAGGTAGCAGAAAACAGGAGATTAAGGATAATCTGCCCGATATGATCCGGGCTGCTTCAGCTTTTCCCGGTTATCAGCTTGTGCTGGCAGCTGCTCCGGGCATTTCTCCGGAATACTATGCCAAATTTGTAAAAGGAACGGAACTGGCGGTGATTTTTGACCGGACTTATCGTTTGCTCCAACAGGCGGATGTTGCCTTGGTTACTTCCGGTACGGCTACTCTCGAGACAGCTCTTTTCCGTGTTCCTCAGGTGGTTTGTTATCATACTCCGGTGGGCAAATTGGTGTCTTTTCTCCGAAGGCATATTTTGAAGGTGAAGTTTATCTCGTTGGTCAATCTGATTGCCGGACGTGAAGTTGTCAGGGAGTTGGTGGCCGATACGATGACGGTAGAGAATATGCGGGCCGAATTGGAGCGTTTGCTGTTTCGGGAGGATTATCGTCGCAAAATGTTGGACGGTTACGAAGAGATGGCACGGTTACTCGGACCGGCCGGAGCCCCCCGGCATGCAGCTCGTGAAATGGTGAAATTGCTTAAAAAATAGTTTTTTATTCAATAATAAACAGGAGACCGGTGCAGTAAATGCCCGGTTTTTTTATTTATAGGATATAAGGATTAACTAAAAAAAGAGATGAAAAAAATAAAACTACTTTGGATGGCAATGTTGACACTGATGCTGCCGGCATTGCAATCGTGTGACGATAATGATGGCTATTCATTGGGAGATATAGCGGTAGATTGGGCTACGGTACGTGTGGTCGGTGGCGACACTTATTCGCTGAATGCTGACCGTTGGGGAACTCTTTGGCCGGCTGCAACTGCTATTCCATTTTATAAGCCGATAGACGGGCAACGGGTGATTACTTACTTCAACCCACTTTACGATAATTATGAAGGATATGATCATGCTGTGAAGGTAGAGCATAATTATAATGTCCTGACCAAACAGGTAGAAGATTTGACGGCTGAGAATGAATCGGAATTTGGGAATGATCCGGTTTGGGTTAACAAGGATATGATGTGGATCGGCGGGGGATACCTTTTCCGTCAGAATTTACCGGTTAAGGAGAAGCATCTTGTCAGTCTGGTTCGTGATATGCGGGCTACAGCTGCCGAGGGAGAGGATGATGAATACATCCATTTGGAATTTCGCTATAAAACATACGATGATGTGACCGCTCGCCAGGCGAATGGTGCCGTATCTTTCAACTTGAATTCATTGGATCTGACCGGTAAGAAAGGCATTAAGGTGAAATTGAATTCCGTAAAGGACGGGGAAACGGAAGTGGTCTTTAACTTAAAGGGCCAGTCAATGCCGGAGGAAGCAAAGCAGGTGACGCTTTCGGATGAAGTGCAAATAAAATAAAAGAAGGTTAGTTAAAAGAATAACGGGCTACAAACAATAAGTTTCTGCTATCTTTTGCAGGGTACTTGGTGTTTGTAGCCCGTTATTTTTTTGTGACTTATTTTTTGTCTGCTTTAGACCAATGTCAGTGCATATAGGTAAATAACGCCTGCCGGTATAGCCATAAGTGAACTGTCGAAGCGATCGAGCATACCTCCATGTCCGGGTAGAATACTTCCTGAATCTTTAATCTGCAATTGGCGTTTCAGCAGAGACTCTGTCAGGTCACCCCAAGTCCCGAAAATGACAACTACCAATGCCAGTCCCGCCCATTCTGCCCATGTCATGATGGGGAAGTAGCAGGCAAAAACAAATGAAGAGGCAATGGCTACAATACCTCCGCCAATGGAACCTTCCCATGATTTTTTAGGTGATATGCGTTCAAACAGGCGGTGTTTGCCGAAAAGTGATCCGAAACAATATGCCCCCGTATCATTCAGCCATAAAAAGACAAAGATGGATAGAGGCAATATCGGATTGTATGATACGCTGCTTGCTTCCGGATCATTCTGGAAAGCAAGCACATTCAGCATGGCAAAGGGAAGCGCGATGTACATCTGGCTCAGCATGGAGTAAGCCCAGTTTAAAACCGGATTCTTCTTTTTGAGATATAACTCGCTTACCATCAGATAAATGATTAATATCAGGTAAGGAATAAATATTTTAGAACCGGCAGCGTCGATACAGAAACCCATAATGGCCAGAAACAGATAAGCTCCTCCCAACATGGTGATAGTCCGGTTGATGCTTACCTCTCCCGATTGGTTGACGAGATGTCCGAATTCGCGTATAGTTAGAGCGCTGACAATGACAAAAAGAGTGCCGAAAGCCAGTGGATCATATAGTATACAACCCACTATGATGGCTACGAATAATATTCCTGTTATGGCGCGTTGTAAAAAGTTGTTCTTCAAGGTGTTGTTACGTTTTTAGTTTTGTGATGCCGCTGACTCTTGTTGCGTATTGCCCTCTTGAGACTCTGTTGCTTGCGGAGTAGTTGTGTCTACATCTTCTCCATCTGCAGGATGAACGGCGTTTTCTTGTTTGTTATTAGCTGCCATGATTTCCTCCGAACGAGAAGCCCAAGGACGTTTTCCAAAGATACGTTCTACATCCTCAGCAAAGATGACTTCTTTATCGATCAGTAGCTGTGCCAATTCGTTGTGTTGCTCTTTGTGTTCCGAGAGAATCTGTTTGGCACGTTCATACTGTTCGTTTACCATTCTTTTGACCTCTTCGTCAATCAGTTCGGCAGTTTTTTCACTATATGGACGCTGGAATGAATACTCATCATTATTATAATAGCATAAATTGGGTAGCTTTTCACTCATGCCCAAATATGCGATCATGCCATACGCCTGTTTGGTTACGCGCTCAAGATCGTTAGCAGCTCCGCTTGATACACGGCCGATGAAAAGGTCTTCAGCAGCACGCCCGCCCAAAGTAGCACACATCTCGTCGAGCATTTGCTCTTTAGTCGTGATCTGTCTTTCTTCCGGCAGATACCAGGCAGCGCCCAAGGCCCGTCCGCGGGGGACGATAGTTACCTTAATCAATGGATTGGCATATTCCAATAACCAAGAAATGCTGGCGTGTCCGGCCTCGTGCAGGGCAATAGACCGACGTTCGGCTTCCGTAGTAATCTTTGTTTT
>OHLZ01000732.1_pt1 | contig 9932 bp, 10 predicted proteins | sample 1569211 | NCBI WGS metagenome assembly OHLZ01 (sample SAMEA3879606, study PRJEB24766) | human gut metagenome | biome: human-associated habitat; feature: feces | place: USA | collected 1985/1987
TTACCGCACAGAAACATTAACTATTCAATATGCACAAAAAATAATTTTAAAATTATATAAAATATAGAAAATGCATAAAAATACAAAACAAGGAGGTATTTCAATGCAGAAAAAGAGTTATTGGAAAATGACGGCACTATGTCTGATAGTTATTCTGGTGATGGGAATTGTATCAGCGCTGGTAAAAACACAGGCAGGTAATATCTTAATTCGGGAAGTAAAGGTTTCAACCAGAGGAGGAAGCTTAAGCGGAATGATTTATGTTCCGAAAGAGGCACTGGAGAATGATGGAAAAGGAAATTATACAAATAAACGACCGGTTGTTATTCTGAGCCATGGATATTTGAATTCAAATGAGATGCAAGATCCTAATGCGATTGAATTATCAAGAAGAGGTTATATTGTATTTTCTATGGATATGTATGGTCATGGAAACTCAGATCTTCCTAATACTACCGATGATCCGACTGGCACGGGAGCAACGTTAGGAGCTCTTGACGCATACAATTATGTTCTTACACTTCCATATGCAGATACTACAAGAATTGGATTTGTGGCACATTCCATGGGTGGTATGAACACTGGAAATACAGTTGCTTTGACAGCTGGTTTTTATACACTGGAAGACAGACTTTTAAATATGCTTCATGACGAACTCGGTGTCGAAATTACAGCAGAGGAGGTAGCAGAACAGAACCCGGATCTGATAGCAGATACGTTGGACGATTACAGTCAGGGAGTTTATGAAATACGTAAAGAAGAAATTACGGAAGAATATGAAATCCGACCGAAGGCAATTGTATTTATGGAATCTGGACCGGGCTTTGCAAGTATGACACAGGCACATGAAGTCGAGGTTGCCGGCAATTCGGTATGGCGTGATTTACAGGCAAATGTCGGAGTGACAATTGGTATCTATGAGGAAAATGCATGGCTGATGTTTGGGGCTCGGGCAGATGGAATTGATAACTCGTCACAAATTCCGGAAACGTCTGTGGCAAAAAGTCTGTTTGAAACAGGGACAGATACCGTTTTAAGAAGACAGTGGTATCAGATTAATCTTTCAGGCAGTGCAGAACCGGCAGAAAGCACTTTGCTGGGAGCGTTTGAAGATATTAATTATGCCAGTGATGGAATTGAGCAGGCAGCAAAAAGAGGAGAACTGCGAGTTCTTACACAGCCGAAAGAAATTCATATGATGAATCACTTTTCAGGACATTGTACAGGATTTGTTGTTGATTTTTACAGTACAGTGTTCGGTTATAATAATGGAGAGCTAATAGATGGCGCACAGGCAATTTCGTCGAATCATCAGATCTGGCTCATAAAAGAATATGCAAATGGACTAGCGCTTGCAGCAATGTTTGTATTGGTAATTCCACTGGCAATGCTGCTTTTACAAACCCCATTCTTTGCAGAGTTAAAAAAGAAACCGGTAGATCCGATTTTATCTAAACGGGATAAAAGTTTTTGGATAATTGCAATTTTACTGACAGTTATTCCGGCAATTACATATATCCCATTCTTTATGCTCGGTGGAGCTCCGACAACTTATGCAGGGAATAAAAGTTTTATTTCCTGGAGTGCAGTATTTAGTCAGGAGATGAGTACCCGTGTTGCAGTATGGAGCGTATTAAATGCTGTAATCGCAGGAATGATTCTTTTCATTCGATATCAGGTAACAGTAAAGAAGGAAGGTCTGTCTTTTAAAGAATACACAGGATTAGATATGAGTTGGAACAGATGTTTGAAAGGATTTTTGCTTGCACTGGCAGTATTTACATTTACTTATATGACAGTCGTGTTTTCCAATTTCTTTTTCGCATATTCGGACATGAGAATGTGGGTGATTGCAGCAAGGGCTATGACGCCGCAGCAGTTTATAGTCTGGGGATGTTATTTTATCTTCTTTTTATTCTATTATGTTGTGAATGGAGTTGTAATTAACACAGGACGTATGAAAGATATGCCGGATAAAAAGAATATGATAATCATGGCACTTATAAATGGGGCAGGCATGACAATGTTTATTGCTTTGAATTATGTATACATGCTGATCAGGGGACACTTAATCTGGAATGATTTTGGATTAGATCTGTTTCTTTCTATTGCGGTTATTTTCCCGGTAATGGTAATTTTGCCGGTTGCAGCCTGCTACTCAAGAAAATTATATGAAAAAACAGGATCCGTATGGACGGGAGCATGTATAAATGCAATGATTTTTACATGGATTATTATTGGAAATACATGTTTTCACTATTCTCTAATTGCTTAAATTATGTTATAATCACTGATATTGCAAAATGGAAGTGATGAATAATGAATGAATACAAAAATACAAAATGGATGGGAGAGTACGGGAGTCTTGTGGAAGAGATCATTCGCTTATGTAATGAATCGTCTACAAAATTCTGTAAACCGGCTAATTTCAATACACCGATTTTACTGTCAGCTCATGAGATACAGATTATTGAATACATACTAGAGAATAAGGATGAAAAAATGTCTGTTATAGCAAAGCGCCTTGGCATTACGCGAGGCGCTTTTTCGAATAATGTTACAAAGCTAATGGAAATGGGATGCTTGAAGAAAGAACTTCGGGAGGGCAATAAAAAGGATAAATATGTTGTTGTGACAGATTATGGGGAAAAAATATATGAAACATATGTAAATTTTATTTATAAGAGAACATTTGAGGAATTATTCCGGCTCGCAGATACAATTCCAAAAGAACATATAGAAACATTTTGTAAAATGTTGAATGTTTTTTCAGAGACACTAGTATAACATAGTGATCAATTCCTTTTTCTATTGAAGCAGATCCAAAATAATTGTATCAAAAAATAAGCAATGTAAATAAATGAAACTAATTGAAGATGAAGTATGAAAGTGATAGCATAGAGCCGAAATTATTTTGACAGGAGCGAATAGCAAGTGAATCACAGTTCATTAAAAAACAGATTATATAATTCATCCAAAATAGACTGGCAGCATCTTCTTTTTTCAAAGAAAACATTATGGGCGTTGCTCATACCGATCATGGTGGAACAATTGTTAAATGCCTTAATGGGAATGGTAGATACCATGATGGTAAGCAATGTGGGAAGTGCAGCAGTTTCGGCAGTATCTTGGACAGAAAAATGATAAGATGTGTAATCAGCCGCAAGACAGATTTTTCTTACCGTTATAGTGATATCAGGAACGCTGATGCTGGTTTGTCTGATATTTTGCAAACCATTGCTAAGGCTCGTGTTCGGTGCAGTGGAAGAAGATGTTATGAACGGGGCGGTGAGATATTTTCTGATCACGGTCATAGCATATCCGTTTCTTGCATTGTTCGATGTGGGGGCGGCTTTTTATCGTGCGGGAGGAAATTTCCGATTCCCGATGATGATATCTGTTATTTCTAATACAATGAATATTGCAGGCAATGCAATCCTTATTTTTGGATTGGGGATGGGTGTAGCAGGGGCTGCATTATCGATACTTTTTTCAAGAATTTTTGCAGCGGGAATCGTTTTGTTTTATTTAAGAAAACCGCAACAGGTTATTGTGCTGCGGGATTATTTTAAAATACGTCCGGATATGCCGTTGATCTCAAAGATTCTTTCAATAGGAATACCGGCAGGCGTAGAGAATGGTATGTTCCAATTCGGAAAGCTTGCAATACAGTCGACCGAGTCAACCCTTGGAACGCAGGCAATCGCAGCGCAGGCATTGGCGATCGTGCTGGAAAATTTAAATGGAATCGCAAGTATGGGCGTTGGAATCAGTTTGATGACGGTTGCTGGGCAGACGTTTGGTGCCGGAAGGACGGAAGAGGGAAAATATTATATTGTAAAACTGACCTGGTATGGCGAGATTGGCCTCATTCTCTCATGCCTGCTGACATTTGCAGTTGGCCGACCAATCATGTATCTTGCTGGAATGGAGCCGGAAAGTATGCGTATGTGCTATGAAATGCTGGTTGCGATCACGATTGCCAAGCCACTTTTATGGGCGCTTGGATTTATACCGGCATATGGGCTTCGGGCAGCAGGAGATGTGAAGTTTTCCATGATCGTGTCGATCTGTACGATGTGGTTTTGCCGGGTAGCACTTGCGGTTTATCTGATCCGTTTTCAGGGATTTGGACCGATCGCAGTGTGGATCGGTATGTTTGCAGACTGGGGAATCCGAAGCATTATCTTCTCCATTCGTTTCATATCAGGCAAATGGATGGAAAAACATGTGATTTAAATAATACAAAAGTCTTTAGAAAAATTAATGTTTTTTTAAAGACTTTTTTTGTTATAATGTGATAGGCTTTTTTCATAAGTTTAAGGAAAACGGAAGAGACTGACAAAAGGATTACACAATATGAAAAAGAAATTGAGAAAATATATCATACTTCCATTGCTGGCAGTTTTATGGTTATGTGGATGCGGAAAAAAAGAGGAGACAGATACGGAAACGGTTTATGCCGACAGGGAGAAGAACCAGGAACTTGCGGATTTCCTGATTGCTTATTATCAGATACCGGAAGAATTTTGTACGGAGACACGCTACTATTATGACAGGGTCGATCTGAACGAAGATGGAACCGAGGAAATCCTTGCTGTGGTGGTTGGTGAATATACGGAATGTGACGGCGGTGATCCGGCAGTGATCCTTGAGCAGAGTGAACAGGGATACCAGGTGCTGGAGAGGTTTGCGTATGTCCGTACTCCGGTGTATGTGAGCGATACGATGACTGACGGATGGCATGATCTTATTTTTCCGGCATACGGCGGGGAAGAGGGAACTGGATTTCGGGTTTTCCATTATCAGGATGGCATAGGTTATCAGAATGAGAACATGGAATTTATGGAAGACATGGACGAAAATTTTTGCGGAAAAAAGATGATCGCAGACAATTTTATTGATGATATGGATAAGGGAAATTATCTGACCTTACGTGAAACACCTTTATCGGGAAATTAAATCAGAAAAATAAGCTTTATATTATACCCTTTCAATGATATAATGGAATACAAATCGTTACTATTTTGCAGGATTTTTAAAGGGTGTGAATATGAAGAAAACGAATATAAAATTAAAAGGAAGCTTCGCAGATATTTGAACTGGCCTTTGTATCTCACCATTGTATTGATTTTGATGGATGTTGCAATGTATGCACAGGACATACAGATGGGAGCAGAGTTTTCAGGATTTATCGTTTTATACGTTATCATTGTACTGATATCAAACAGGCGGAACAGACCACTTCTGATCAATGAGCTGGTGAATTTTGCCACACAGTACGGAACTGTACAGAAACAGCTTTTGAATGATTTTGAGATTCCGTATGCATTGCTGGATTATAATTCGAGATTTCTGTGGATGAATGAAAAATTTACAGAGATCACAGGCAAGGACAAAAATTACCATAAGTCAGTGACCACAGTATTTCCGAGCCTGACCAAGGATATCCTGCAGAAGTCCGAAGCGGTAGGATCCATAAATGTAATGCTGGATGACCGCAATTACCGTATTTCCATGAAGCGCATTTATTTTGATTCTGTGACAAAGGATAGTGCTATCGTGGCAATCAATGACAGCGATGAGTATCTGACTGCCATTTATCTGTTTGACGAGACAGAGCTGAACCGTTATATCAGGGAGAACGAGGAGCAGAAGCTTGTTGCGGGACTGATCTATATTGACAATTACGAGGAAGCGTTAGACAGTATCGAGGATGTGAAGCGTTCCCTTTTGATCGCACTTGTAGACCGCAAGGTCAATAAGTATTTTACTGAGATCGATGCCCTTGTGCGTAAGATTGAGAAAGACAAATATTTTGTTGTATTCAAATACAAGTATTTAGAGCAGCTCTCAGCAGATAAGTTCAAGCTGATCGAGGATGTAAAGAGCATCAAAGTCGGAAATGAGATGGCGATCACCTTAAGTATCGGAGTCGGTGCCGGAGGTGTCAGCTATACACAGAATTACGAGTACGCCCGCATGGGAATTGACCTTGCATTAGGACGTGGCGGCGATCAGGTCGTTGTAAAAGAAGGCGAGGAAGTCACTTATTATGGAGGCAAGGCAAAACAGGTAGAGCGTAACACCAGAGTAAAAGCCAGAGTAAAGGCTCATGCACTCCGCGAGATCATCGAGAGCCGTGAACATGTGGTCATTATGGGACATACGATCAGTGACGTGGACTCTCTTGGTGCTGCGATCGGTGTGTACTGCGCAGCCCGTGTGCTTGGCAAGAAGGCACAGATCGTTTTAAATGAAGTCACGACATCCCTCCGACCGCTGGTAGAATGTTTTACGGAAGAAAAAGGTTGCCCGGCAGATTTATTCATTAAGAATGAAGAGGCGCTTCTGATCACAAATAAGAATACACTGGTCATGGTTGTGGACACAAACCGTCCGAGCTACACAGAATGCCCGGAGCTGTTAAACCGTACCGACACGATCTGTGTATTCGATCACCACAGACAGAACAGTGAAGTCATTGAGAATCCGGTACTTTCCTATATCGAGCCATATGCGTCGAGCGCATGCGAGATGATCGCGGAAGTATTGCAGTACTTTTCGGAAAATATTAAGCTGGAACCGAGTGAGGCAGACTGTATTTACGCAGGCATCCTCATTGATACCAATAATTTCATGACAAAAACAGGCGTGCGCACTTTTGAGGCAGCGGCATATCTCAGAAGAGCCGGAGCGGAAGTCACGCGTGTCAGAAAAATGCTGCGAAATGATATGGCTGCTTATAAAGCGAGAGCTGAGGCGGTCCGTCATGCAGAGGTCTACCGGGGAGCATTTGCAATCTCTGTCTGCCCGGCGGACAATATTGAGAGCCCTACAATTGTAGGAGCACAGGCGGCAAATGAACTTTTGAATATTGCCGGTGTAAAAGCATCATTTGTACTGACCACATATAATAAAGAAGTTTATGTCAGTGCCCGTGCAATCGATGAAGTTAATGTACAGGTAATGATGGAAAAGATGGGCGGAGGCGGTCATATGAATATTGCCGGTGCCCAGGTCAAGGCTTCTCCGGATGAGGTGGAGAGAATGCTTAAAGACATCATAGATCAGGAATATCAGGAGGAAAACACAAAATGAAAGTAATCTTACTTGAAGACGTAAAAGCACTTGGAAAAAAGGGACAGATCGTAAATGTAAGTGACGGATATGCAAGAAACATGATCCTTCCTAAGAAACTGGGGCTGGAGGCAACTCCTAAGAATTTAAATGATCTGAAACTTCAGAAAGCAAACGAAGAGAAGGTCGCAAAAGAAGTATATGAAGCAGCACAGGCATTTGCAAAGGATCTCGAGACAAAAGAAATCATCCTTACACTGAAAACAGGAGAAGGCGGAAGAACCTTTGGTTCCGTTTCTTCCAAAGAAATCTCTGAAGCAGCAAAGAAACAGTTGAATCTTGACATTGATAAAAAGAAACTGCAGCTTCCTGAGCCAATCCGTACACTTGGTGTTACCCAGGTGCCTGTCAGATTACATCCTAAGGTAACAGGAACTCTTAAAGTATGGGTAAAAGAAGCATAAGTCTTCCGGAGGGATAAAGAATGGAAGAAGCGCTGATTAAAAGAATACTCCCCCACAGTATAGAGGCAGAGCAGTCTGTAATCGGTGCTATGCTCATGGATCAGGAAGCCATCATCAAAGCCTCCGAGATCATAAGCGGAGACGATTTCTATCAGCATCAGTACGGCATTGTTTTTGATGCGATCGTAGAGCTTTATAATGACGGCAAACCGGTAGATCTGATCACGCTGCAGAATCTTCTGCGTGAAAAAGACGTACCGCCTGAGATCAGCAGTCTGGAGTTTGTCAAAGATCTGCTGACTTCTGCACTGACCTCTACAAATGCAGATGCCTATGCACAGATTGTACATGAAAAGGCAGTTCTGCGAAAACTGATCAAAGTCAATGAACAGATCGCAAATGACTGCTACAGCGAAAAAGAAAAACTGGAAGATATTCTGGAATCAGCAGAAAAGCGGATTTTTGATATTGTTCAAAAACGAAATTCCGGAGACTTTGTGCCGATCAAAGATGTCGTGTTGCGGGCACTCGACCGGATTGAAGCGGCATCGAGAAACAAAGGAAGCGTGACCGGAATCCCGACCGGATTTATTGATCTGGATTACAAGACAACCGGTATGCAGCCTTCCGACCTGGTACTGATCGCAGCTCGTCCTTCCATGGGAAAGACCGCATTTGTACTGAACATAGCCCAGTATATGGCATTTAAGAAAAATTATACGGCAGCGATCTTCAGTTTGGAAATGTCAAAAGAACAGCTGGTCAACCGACTGTTCGCACTCGAATCACAGGTAGATTCACAGCAGCTTCGTACCGGAAATCTGAGCGATGATGACTGGGCGAAACTGATCGAAGGAGCCGGGATCGTCGGACGTTCCAACCTGATCATCGATGACACGCCTGGTATTTCCGTTGCGGAGCTTCGCTCCAAATGCCGCAAATACAAAGCAGAAAAAGGTCTGGATGTCATCATGATCGACTACCTGCAGCTGATGACAGGAAGCAAACGTGCAGATTCCAGACAGCAGGAGATTTCCGATATTTCGAGATCCTTAAAAGAGATTGCCAGAGAGCTTCAGGTTCCGGTGCTTGCACTTTCTCAGCTGAGCCGTGCGGTAGAGCAGAGACCGGATCACAGACCGATGCTTTCCGACCTGCGAGAGTCCGGTGCGATCGAGCAGGATGCCGACGTGGTTATGTTTATTTACAGGGACGATTATTACAATCATGATTCGGAGATGAAAGGTATTTCCGAGATCATCATTGCAAAACAGAGAAATGGTCCGATCGGAACCGTCAATCTGGTATGGTTACCTCAGTATACCAAGTTCGCCAATATGGAGAAAAATTAATCAGTACCGTCGGGGTGTTGTGCAGTTTCCGGCAGAAAAACGATTTTGTTTTTCTGTCGGAATTTGTATAACACCCCGATTTTTGTCTGAAAAAGGCGACCGATTTTCCTTGAGGGCTTGTCCTGCGACGCTTATAATAATGGTAAGCTTAAAGGGAGGAAAATATGGAAAAAGTACGGTATATGATTTCAGATGCATCCAGCATGGTAAATGTGGAATCGCATGTATTGCGTTACTGGGAAGATGAATTGGAGTTAAACATTCCGCGAAACGAAATGGGACACCGTTACTATACACAGGAAAATATCAAAGAATTTCAATATATCAAAGAATTAAAAGAGAAGGGCTATCAGCTCAAAGCCATAAAAATGATCGTACATAATGGTGATATGGAGCAGAGACTTCCGGAACTTACCGGAAATGAGGCAGATAAGCCTGGTGGCGTAAAAAATCATCAGGTTTATTTTAAAAACCCGGAGACCTTAGCTTTGGCAGAGGCAAAGCAGAGCATATTGGACAATACGGACCGCATGGCGCAATTCACAGAACTCATGACAGATATTGTGGGCAAGGCGATCGCAGCAAACAATGAAAATTTAAGCAGGACGATCAGCGAAGATGTGGGGGAACAGGTACTCAAGGAGATGAATTATCTGATGCGGGAGCGTGAGGAACTGGAAGAGGAACGTTTCCGGCAGCTGGATGAGGCAATCCGCGGCAATTTAAAAAAGAAAAAAACACCATTATTAAAAAAATGGACAAAGAAAAAACCGTCAGAAGCCTGACGGTTTTTCTTATGTACTTTTGCAAAGCCTGTTGCGGATTATTCTTCGCTGATAGCTCCTGTAGGACAAACTCCTGCACAAGTTCCGCAGCTAACGCAAGAACCTGCATCGATAACGAACTGGCTGTCTCCCTGGCTGATAGCGCCTACTGGACATTCTGGTTCGCAAGTTCCACAGCTAACGCATGAATCAGAAATTACGTATGCCATTGATATTCCCTCCTTATAATTAAATAAAAATCATTATTCTGC
>OHLZ01000747.1_pt1 | contig 9701 bp, 8 predicted proteins | sample 1569211 | NCBI WGS metagenome assembly OHLZ01 (sample SAMEA3879606, study PRJEB24766) | human gut metagenome | biome: human-associated habitat; feature: feces | place: USA | collected 1985/1987
TCTTTCTGCCAATTGATAATGGATGTATACCAAGCTTCGCAAGCGAAAGTATACCCCAATACTTCATGATCCAATCTCCGACGGATAGCCTCTATCACAAAAGGAGGAGTACGGAAATCCATATCGGCCACCCACATCGGAAGCAGGTCGCTCCGTCCCCAACGTTCCGATACTGCGTCATACTTCACCGAGTCTGTTCCCCGGCGCTCTATCACTTCATCAAAGTTATATTTCATATAGGGTTCTATTTTTAGGTTCAGCCTGCAAATGTACAATTCATCTGTTTCATAATGAAACCAAATGAGCTATTTTAGCAGACAGCAGTTAAAATTTACCATCATTGTGGTATTCAGTTACTCTATATCAGGCTTTTTCAGTACATTTGTGCTCCATTAAAGAAAAGACGTATGATAAAAGCCCTGTTTTTCGATATAGACGGGACGTTGGTTAGTTTCAACACTCACGAAATTCCTTCGTCTACCCTCGCAGCCATAGCCGAAGCAAAAGCTAAAGGTATCAAGATATTCATCGCTACCGGACGCCCGAAAGCGATTATCAACAACCTCACCGCCCTCCAGGAACGGGAACTGATAGACGGCTACATCACCATGAACGGAGGGTATTGTTTCGTTGGAGATGAGGTGATTTACAAACATTCCATCCCGGTACAAGATGTTAAGGCACTGGCTGCACTTTCGGACGAGAGAAACTTTCCCTGTATCTTTGTAGCCGAACATACCGTAGCTGTTTGCAATACCAACAAGCTGGTTAACGAAATCTTTCATGATTTCCTGCATGTAGATATCCTGCCCATCCAAACTACAGCCGAGGCTACGCAGCCCGAAATCTTTCAGATGACTCCATTCATCACTACCGAAGAGGAGAAAACGGTATTGCCTTTACTCCCGAACTGCGAATCCGGACGCTGGTTTCCTGCATTTACAGATATCGTAGCTAAAGGTATCCGCAAACAAAAAGGAATAGATGAAATCATTCGCCATTTCGGTATCGGACAGGAAGAAACAATGGCATTTGGTGATGGAGGCAACGATATCAGTATGTTGCGCCATGCAGCCATCGGAGTAGCCATGGGCAATGCGAATGACGATGTCAAAGAAACCGCCGACTACATAACCACTTCTGTAGACGAAGACGGAATACAAAAAGCATTAAAACATTTCGGGATCATCTGACGTGGAATTTACAATAGACACCGGTAATAAGGAGTTTCAGGATGCACTGAATCTGATTCAGTATACTCGTCAATCAGTTTTCCTCACGGGGAAAGCGGGAACGGGTAAATCTACTTTCCTGAAATACATCTGTAAGAATACCAAGAAGAAACACATCGTGCTGGCACCCACCGGAATCGCTGCCATTAATGCCGGTGGCAGCACTCTGCACAGCTTCTTCAAACTTCCTTTTCATCCGTTACTTCCTGATGATCCGAATCTGAGTTTGCAACGGGGACGCATCCACGAATTCTTTAAATACACCAAGCCACACCGTAAGTTGCTGGAACAGGTAGAACTGGTCATTATCGACGAAATATCAATGGTACGCGCCGATATGATTGATGCCGTAGACCGCATTTTGCGTGTATACAGTCGTAATCTGCGCGACCCCTTCGGAGGAAAACAAGTTTTACTGGTAGGCGATGTATTCCAGCTTGAACCGGTAATCAAAGGGGATGAACGGGAAATTATCAACCGCTTCTATCCCACTCCTTATTTTTTCTCGGCACGGGTCTTCAACGAGATCGAATTGGTATCTATCGAGTTACAGAAAGTATATCGTCAGTCAGATGCAGTCTTTGTCAGTGTACTCGACCACATCCGGAGCGGAGCAGCAGGGGCAGCCGACCTTCAGCTGCTCAACACCCGCTATGGCGCTCAAATTGATGCTTCGGAAGAAGATTTATACATCACTCTGGCTACGCGCCGCGATACGGTAGAAACCATCAATGAACGGAAACTTACCGAACTCCCTGGCGATCCTGTAGTGTTTGAGGGAGAGATCAACGGCGACTTTCCCGAAAGTAGCTTGCCCACCTCAAAAGAACTGACCCTGAAACCGGGAGCACAAATCATCTTTATCAAAAATGACTTTGAACGCCGTTGGGTAAACGGTACCATCGGTGTAGTAAGCGGCATCGACAACGACGGTATCATCTACGTCATCACCGATGATGGCAAAGAGTGTGATGTCCACCGGGAATCATGGCGCAACATCCGTTACAAGTACAACGAAGAGAAAAAGGAGATTGAGGAAGAAGAACTGGGTACTTTCACACAATATCCCATCCGCCTGGCATGGGCCATCACCGTGCACAAAAGCCAGGGTTTGACCTTTAGCCGTGTAGTCATAGACTTTACCGGAGGAGTGTTTGCCGGCGGACAAGCTTATGTAGCTCTCAGCCGTTGCACATCGCTTGAAGGAATTCAACTGAAAAAGCCTATCAGCCGCGCGGATATTTTTGTCCGTCCCGAGATTGTCAGTTTTTCCGGAAGATTCAACAACCGGCAAGCCATCGACAAAGCATTAAAACAAGCACAGGCCGATGTGCAGTATGCCGCAGCTGCCCGTGCTTTCGACAAAGGAGATTTCGAGACATGCCTCGAGCAGTTTTTCCTAGCCATTCATTCCCGTTATGATATAGAAAAGCCTGCCGCCCGAAGATTAATTCGCAGGAAATTGGGAGTCGTCAACCTATTGCGGGAACAAAAAAGGAAACTACAAGCACAAATGGAGGCACAGAAAAAAAGCCTGCAAAAGTATGCCCGAGAGTATTTGCTAATGGGAAACGAATGTATCACTCAGGCGCATGACGTTCGGGCCGCCCTTGCCAATTATGACAAAGCGATTGAGCTCTATCCCGAATACATCGACGCCTGGATACGAAAAGGAATCACGCTGTTCAACGAAAAAGAGTTCTTCGATGCCGAGAATTGCCTGAACCGGGCAGTCAGCCTGCGTCCTTCAGAGTTCAAAGCACTCTATAACCGAGGCAAACTTCGCCTGCAGACAGAAAACATAGAAGGGGCTTTATCAGACCTCGACAAAGCAACTAGCCTGAAACCTGAACATCCCGGAGCACACGAACTTTTCGGAGATGCATTATTAAAAGTCGGTAAAGAGACAGAAGCAGCCATCCAATGGCGTATAGCAGAGGAACTACGAAAAAAGAAGAAATAAGGTAAGTTTATTTCTGTAATCTATTTCACCACAGGATTACACAGATCTTCACAGATTAATAATTTATTTCATTGTCAATATATAAAGTATCTGTGTTAATCTGCATAATTTGTGATGAGATGGATTCGCCCTATTAAAAGAGGACTATACAGTAAAACATAATCCCCGATAACCTTGGACTTCTTGTCTTTTATTACTAACTTTGTTATCACTATAAACCTAACAACCAGTGCAATTATGAAGAAAGGATTCAAAATTACAGCAATCGTCATCGGCGTCATTCTGATACTGATGTTTCTCCTTCCCTTTGCCTTCCGTGGCAAGATTGAAGGTATCGTAAAATCGGAAGGCAACAAAATGCTTAACGGTCATTTTGATTTTAGTAGCCTTGATATCAGCTTATTCCGCAATTTCCCCAAAGCTTCCGTCACCCTGAATGATTTTTGGCTGAAGGGAACCGGAGAATTTGAAAACGACACATTGGTGAAGGCCGGTGAGGTAACAGCGGCTATTAACCTGTTTTCGCTTTTTGGAGATGACGGATACGATGTATCCAAAGTATCTGTTGAAAACACCCGGTTACACGCCATCGTACTTCCTGACGGAAAAGCTAACTGGGATATCATGAAACCCGATTCATCCACTGCCAGCGAAACCCAAGAAAGTGGTGAATCTTCTACTTTCCGAATTAAACTCCAGCGTTTTGTCATCAAAAACATGAATGTGGTATATGACGACCGGCAGTCCGCGATGTACGCCGACATACACAATTTCAATGCGCTTTGTTCGGGTGATCTGGGTAGCGACCAGACTTTACTCAGCCTGGAAGCCGAAACTGAAGCCCTGACTTATAAAATGAACGGTATCCCTTTCCTCTCACAAGCTAACGTCTACGCCAAGATGGATGTAGATGCCGATCTGGCACACAACAAATTTACACTGAAAAAGAACGAATTCCGTCTGAACGCCATTAAAGCCGGCATTGACGGATGGATAGAGTTGAAAGACCCTGCTATCGACATGGATTTGAAACTCAACACCAGCGAAATAGGATTCAAAGAAATCTTGTCACTGATACCGGCCATTTATTCCAAAGAGTTCAAGAATCTGAAAACAGATGGTACAGCAACTCTTGAAGCTACAGCGAAAGGAATACTGCAAGGTGACACGGTTCCACAGTTCGATGTCCGACTGGCTGTAAAAAACGCCATGTTCCGATATCCATCCCTGCCGGCGGGAGTCGATCAGATTAACATCGACGCACAAGTTCGGAATCCGGGAGGTAACATTGACCTGACCGAGATAAGCATACATCCTTTCAGTTTCCGACTGGCGGAAAATCCGTTTAGTCTGACAGCCGACATACAGACACCTGTCAGCGACCCGGACTTTACAGCCGAAGCCAAAGGGGTACTTAATCTGGGCATGATCAAGCAAGTCTATCCGCTGGATGATATGGAGCTGAATGGTACCGTTCGTGCGGATATGACAATGGCCGGACACTTGTCATACATCGAAAAGGAACAATACGATCGTTTCTCCGCTTCGGGAACCATTGCCCTCAGTGATATGAACTTGAAAATGAAAGAGATGCCGGATATAGAAATAAAAAAATCCCTGTTCACATTCACTCCGAAATATCTGCAACTCAGTGAAACGACAGTAGCCATCGGAAAGAATGATCTTACTGCCGACTGCCGGTTCGAGAACTATATGGGCTATGCTCTTAAAGGGGGCACACTGAAAGGTGTCCTGAATGTCCGGTCGAACCATCTGAATCTAAACGATTTTATGACGGCAACAACTGACAGTACCGCCCAAACATCACAAGCATCTTCGACCGAAGAAACCGCCAGTATGATCGAAGTTCCGCAGAATATCGACTTCCAGATGGATGCCGGCCTGAAAGAAGTGTTATTTGACAAGATGACTTTTACAAACATGAATGGCAAACTTATTGTGAAAAACGGAAAAGTCGATATGACAAATCTGTCAATGAACACCATGGGAGGAAGTGTCGTTATGAACGGATACTATTCGACCGCCGATCCGAAGAAGCCGGAAATGAACGCAGGATTCCGTATGGAAAATATCGGTTTTGCACAGGCTTACAAAGAACTGGATATGGTGCAGCAAATGGCTCCTATCTTTGAAAACCTGAAAGGCAACTTTTCGGGTAATATGCATATCCGGACTTTACTCGACAACCAGATGAGCCCTGTCATGGATACGATGCAAGGAAACGGAAGCCTTTCGACCCAAGATCTTAGCCTCAGCGGCGTAAAAGTAATCGACCAGATAGCCGAAGCCGTAAAGAAGCCTGAACTCAAAGAGATGAAGGTGAAAGATATGGCACTGGATTTCACCATCAAAGACGGAAGAGTATCTACCAAGCCGTTCGATATCAAACTGGGTGACTATGTCATGAATCTTTCCGGAAGCACAGGACTCGACCAAACCATCGACTATTCGGGAAAGATCAAATTACCGGCATCGGCAGGTGATATCGCCAAACTGACTACCCTCGACCTGAAAATAGGAGGTACCTTCTCCTCACCCAAAGTATCACTGGATACGAAAAGCATGACCAATCAGGCAGTAGAAGCGGTGACAGACAAGGCAATCAGCGAAATAGGGAAAAAGCTCGGGCTGGATTCGGCTACAACGGCCAACAAAGACTCCGTGAAGGAGAAGGTAAAAGAGAAAGCCGTAGAAAAGGCACTTGATTTTCTTAAAAAGAAAATAAAATAACGTGAATCAGGAGTGAGAGAAGTGATTCGCATAAATAACAGACAATTATGATACTCAAACTTTACGAAAAAAATAATAATCCTCAGGACCTGCAACGGATTGTAGACCTACTGAACGACGGGGGATTGATTATCTATCCCACAGACACCATGTATGCCATCGGTTGCCATGGCCTGAAGGAACGTGCCATCGAACGCATCTGCCGGATCAAAGAGATTGACCCGAAGAAAAACAATCTCTCTATTATTTGCTATGACCTGAGCAGCATCAGTGAATATGCCAAAGTGGACAACAACATTTTCAAGTTGATGAAACGTAACCTGCCCGGACCTTTCACTTTTATCCTGAACGGAACTAACCGGTTGCCCAAAATCTTTCGAAACCGGAAAGAAGTAGGTATCCGTATGCCGGATAACAGTATCATCCGTGAAATTGCCCGTCTGCTGGATGCTCCGATCATGACCACCACGTTGCCTTATGACGAGCACGAAGACATAGAGTACGTCACTGACCCGGAACTGATCGACGAAAAACTCGGTGACGTAGTGGACCTCGTGATCGACGGAGGTATCGGAGGGATTGAACCTTCGACAGTTGTGAACTGCACTGAAGGAGAAGCCGTCATCGTCCGGCAGGGAAAAGGGGAACTGGAAGAGGCCTGACCCATCAAACATTTTTCAGATGCAGGGTGTTAGTATATAAAACCCAAACAATAGCATTTGATTATGAAAAAAGTATTATTCTTTGCATTGGTGCTGACCATTGCCACAGCATGCAGCCAAACAAAAGATTCGTATCTGGAGGGCTTTAAGCTTTTGTCGAAAGCGTACAGAAAAACGCTCAAGACTATACAAAAGCCGACTGGGAAAAGGCTGACGAACAATTTACGAAACTGAAAGACAGTTATAATAACTTCAGTAAACAAATGACTTCGGACGAAAAAGGAGAAGTGATAAAACTGGAATCCACTTATGCTGCCCTAAAGTTAAAGAAAATAGGAGATGACGTGAAAGAAAGCACCAAAGATGCATTTGAGAAAGTCAAAGATACAGCCAAAGACGTAAAAGAAGGTGCGCAAAAGGCTGCTAAAAAAGGTGAGAAAGCAATGGAAGGGATCAAAGACGGTCTGAAAGATTAGTTCCTCAACAGACTTTCGTGTCAGACTGATAAAGAGAAGAGGATAAGCCAAAAGTTCTTCCGGCCTATCCTCTTCTTTATTTTTATGCCTGTATTACTTCAGCAATGACTGCGGATCGAGGTGATCTGCTTCGATATCCTTGAAATAACGATAAGTACCAACTTTCAGTTCGGCAGTAGCAGCATCATCGCAAACGATGATACCTTTTTCGTGCATCTGCAATGCACTGATCGTCCACATCTGTGTAATGGCACCCTCTACGGCATGATACAATGCACGTGCTTTGTTGTGTCCGTTTACGATAATCATCACCTCACGGGCAGAAAGCACAGTACCCACTCCCACAGTCAACGAAGTCTTGGGAACCTTGTTAATATCATTGTCGAAGAAGCGAGAGTTCGCAATGATCGTATCTGTTGTCAGTGTTTTCTGACGGGTACGAGAACTCAGCGAAGAGCCCGGCTCGTTGAAAGCAATGTGACCGTCAGGACCAATACCTCCCATAAACAGGTCGATACCGCCATACGATTTGATCTTTTCTTCATAACGTGCACATTCAGCATCCAGATCGGCAGCATTTCCATTTAAAATGTTCGTGTTCTCCGGTTTGATGTCGATATGGCTGAAGAAGTTGTTCCACATAAAAGAATAGTAGCTTTCCGGATGTTCTTTCGGCAGTCCTACGTATTCGTCCATGTTGAAAGTAACAACATTCTGGAACGATACGATTCCTTTTTTATTCAGGTCGATCAGTGCCTTATACATACCCAGTGGAGATGATCCTGTGGGGCATCCCAGAACGAAAGGTTTTTCCGGAGTGGGATTGGCAGCTTTGATCTTAGCAGCAACATAATGTGCCGCCCATTGAGAAACGGACTGATAGTCCGGCTGAATGATTAGTCTCATGTTCGATTGTTTTTATCAGGTTAATAAATTAGGGGTAACTTATACTCTGTCTTTTTTTAAACGGCCGGCCATAGCACGTGCCAGGTTCTCACACTGTTGATATGTGATCTCCTTCATGGCCTGTTTCATTTCTACAGGATCACCGACCAATTCAAATTTACTTTTCTCTGCAAACTCGGCCATACGTTTCACGGCGGCACCTGCCCACGTGAACGAACCGAAATACCCCAGATAACGTCCTTTCAATTCACGAACCAATATCTTGGACAGAAGCGACTCCACTTCCGGGAAAATCTGGTTACTGTAAGTAGGGCTACCGATAATCAATCCTTTATAACGGAATATATCGGCAAGGATATAAGAGGGATTACTTTTGCTGACATTGTGCATCACAATGTTTTTGATGCCCTGTGCCGAAAGCTCAGCTGCAATGGCTTCTGCCATTTGTTCGGTATTACCGTACATACTGCCGTATGCAATTACCACACCTTCATCTGCGTCATAACGGCTCAGTTTATCATAAATGCCTACCACTTTCGTGATATTCTCAGTCCATACCGGACCGTGCGTAGAACAAATAGCCGAGATAGGAAGTCCACCCAACTTTTGCAAAGCTTTCTGTACCGGTGAACCGTATTTGCCGACGATGTTCGAATAATAACGAACCATTTCGCCCCAATAATGGTCGATATTCATGCGTGTATCCACGAAGCCGCCATCCAGCGTACCAAAACACCCGAAACCATCACCGGAGAAGAGTATGCCATCTGTTTCGTCAAATGTCATCATCGTTTCCGGCCAGTGTACCATCGGAGCGAATACGAAGGTCAGAACGTGTTTTCCGAGCGTAAGGGACTCGCCGTCCTTTACTTCCAGTTTCTTTCCGGCGAGATCCATCTTGGGGAAAAAGTTTTTCATCATGGCAAAGGTTTTTGTGTTTGCAACAACGGTTGCTTCCGGATATGCTTTTACGAAGTTTTCAATATTCGCAGAGTGATCCGGCTCCATATGCTGCACGATCAGGTAATCCGGTTTTCTGCCATCCAGTGCTTTCGCAACATTTGCCAGCCATTCATCCGCAAAGTTTGCATCTACGGTATCCATAACTGCCGTTTTTTCATCGAGAATTACGTAAGAATTGTATGCCATGCCGTTCGGCACTCTGTACTGACCTTCAAAAAGGTCTACCTGATGATCGTTGACTCCCGCGTAGATAATATCCTCTGTAATCTTCATAAAAATCCATATCCTTTCCATCTTGTTTTTTCCTGCCCGGAACCTGCTCCGAACCGTATATTTTTATATTATCCTATGATGGAGAAAAAAGCAAGTAAAAATAGTAAAGATTACTATTTTTACTTGCTCTCCTCCGTTTACACACACGATATCCCTTTTCCACAGCTTGCAAATCATCACAATACTTCTATTTTACAGGCATGTTCTTTTGTTTCTTTATCATAACTGATTCCAACCGCCAGTATGCGCCCGGTATATCGTTCCGTTTCCGCCATCTTTCCCTTGAACCGCAAAGCATATTCTTTCTCTTTAATCTGCGCAATCGCTTCTTCCGGTGTATGATCTACCTTCAGTTCGAGATAACAGTTCTGTATTTATCGTATGGTTCCCTGCTGTTTAAAAACTGTCCCATGTTTTACGGCCTCCTTCTTATGCTACATGTGCTTTCAGAATCTTTCTGTGCTTGATTTTGTGA
>OHLZ01000762.1_pt1 | contig 9471 bp, 6 predicted proteins | sample 1569211 | NCBI WGS metagenome assembly OHLZ01 (sample SAMEA3879606, study PRJEB24766) | human gut metagenome | biome: human-associated habitat; feature: feces | place: USA | collected 1985/1987
GCGGTGAAGGGGGTGCCGTCCGGGTTCATCATCTTTTCGGCATTGCCGTGGTCCGCAGTGATAAAGGCGCAGCCGCCGGCGTTCAGCACGGCAGAGACCACCTGATCCACAGCGGTGTCCACAGCCTCCACAGCCTTGACGGCAGCGTCGAACACGCCGGTGTGGCCCACCATGTCGCAGTTGGCGAAGTTGAGGATGATCACATCGTAATTGCCGCTCTCAATGCGCTTGACGCATTCGGCAGCCACTTCGGGGGCGCTCATCTCCGGCTTCAGGTCGTAGGTAGCCACCTTCGGGCTGGGGATGACGCAGCGGTCCTCACCCTCGTAGGGAGCCTCGACGCCGCCGTTGAAGAAGAAGGTGACGTGTGCGTACTTCTCGGTCTCTGCAATGCGCAGCTGGGTCTTGCCGTTCTCAGACAGGTACTGGCCCAGAACGTTCTTCAGCTCCACCGGGGGATAAGCAACCTCGCAGTTGGGCATGGTGGCGTCGTACTCGGCCATGCAGACGTAGTGGACCTGCTTGCGGCCGCCGCGGCGCTCGAAGCCCTTGAAGTCATCGTCGCAGAAGATGCGGGTCATCTGACGGGCACGGTCGGGGCGGAAGTTCATGAAGATGACGGTGTCGCCGTCCTGCACACGGCCGCCCTCGCAGGTGACGCAGGGCAGAACGAACTCGTCGGTCTTGTCGTCGGCGTAGGATGCCTCGATGGCCTCCTGCGCGTTGGCGGCGTGGTTGCCCTCGCCGTAGACGAAGGCAGCGTAAGCCTTCTCCTCGCGGTCCCAGTTGTTGTCGCGGTCCATGGCGTAGTAACGGCCGGAGACGCTGGCGATCTTGCCGATGCCCAGCTCATCCAGCTTGGCCTGCAGATCGGCAAGGAAGCCCTTGCCGGAGTGGGGGTCGGTGTCGCGGCCATCGGTGATGCAGTGGAGGTAGACTTCCTTGGCCCCCATCTGCTTTGCCATTTCCAGCACACCGAACCAGTGGTCAGCGTGGCTGTGGACGCCGCCGGTACCCACCAGACCCATCAGGTGGATCGCCTTGCCGGTGTCGATGGCAGCCTTCATGTTCTTGACGAGGACGGGGTTCTTGAGCATCTCACCGTCGCGGATGGACTTGGTGATGAGGGTCAGCTGCTGGTAGACGATGCGGCCGGCGCCCATATTGGTGTGACCCACCTCAGAGTTGCCCATCTGGCCGTCGGGCAGGCCCACAGCCATGCCGGAAGCTTCGATGGTGGTCATGGGATATTTTGCCATCAGAGAATCAAGGAAGGGCTTCTTGGCTGCGGCCACGGCGTTGCCGTAGGTCTCGTTGGGGGTCCAGCCAAAGCCGTCCATGATGCAGAGCAGAACAGGTTTCTTGGACATAAAATAGGATCTCCTTTGAAAATTCAACAAACAGCGCCCGGCTCCCTGCCGGAAATGCGGCGCAGCCGGGCGCAGAGAGAACGATTTTTACCGCTCAGGGCTTAGCCCTTGGTGGCAGCGTTGACGATGACAGCAAAGTCAGGAGCCTTCAGGGAAGCACCGCCGATGAGGCCGCCGTCCACGTCCTTCTTGCTCAGCAGCTCCTCGCAGTTCTTGGCGTTCATGCTGCCGCCGTACTGGACGGTGGTAGCCTCGGCCACGGCTTCGCCGTAGACCTCGCCGATGACCTTGCGGATCTGAGCGCAGACTTCCTCAGCCTGATCGGCAGTAGCGGTCTTGCCGGTGCCGATGGCCCAGATGGGCTCGTAGGCGATGACGACATTTGCCATCTGCTCGGCGGTGACATCGCGCAGGGCGATCTTGGTCTGCATCCGGACCAGCTCCTCGGTGACGCCCTCCTCACGCTGCTGCAGGCTCTCGCCCACGCAGATGATGACCTTCAGGCCGGCGTTCAGAGCGGCCAGAGCGCGCTTGTTGACGGTCTGGTCGGTCTCTGCGAAATACTGACGGCGCTCGGAGTGGCCGACGATGACGTACTCGACGCCCAGATCCACCAGCATATCCGCGCTGATCTCGCCGGTGAATGCGCCGGACTTCTCGAAATGGACGTTCTCGGCACCGACATGGATGTTGGTACCCTTGGTCTTTGCCACAGCAGTGACCAGGTCGGTATAGGGAGTGCAGATGACGACCTCGCAGGATGCGTCCTTGACGGCGGGGATGAGCTCGTCCACCAGAACAGCAGCCTCGGAGGCGGTCTTGTTCATCTTCCAGTTGCCAGCAATAATGGCCTTGCGCTTTGCCTTATCCATGATACGTTCTCCTTACCTTATTTACCTTTATAAATAAAAGATGCGGCGGCGAAACAGCCGCCGCACCGTTCATGATGCTGTGATTATGCGTTCTGGATGACTGCGATGCCGGGCAGCTCCTTGCCCTCCAGGTACTCCAGAGAAGCGCCGCCGCCGGTAGAGATGTGGGTCATCTTGTCGCCCAGGCCCATCTGCTGGACAGCTGCTGCGCTGTCGCCGCCGCCGATGACGGTGGTAGCGTCGCTCTCAGCCATAGCCTTGGCCACGGCCAGAGTGCCGGCAGCCAGAGTCGGGTTCTCAAAGACGCCCATGGGGCCGTTCCAGACGACGGTCTTGGAAGCCTTGACAGCGTCGGCGAAGAGCTTCATGGTCTCGGGGCCGATGTCGCAGCCTTCCATGTCAGCCGGGATAGCGGTGACAGGGACGACGGTGGTCTCGACAGGAGCGTCGATGGGGTCGGGGAAGTTCTCGACGCAGGCGGTATCGACGGGCAGGAGCAGCTTGACGCCCTTCTCCTGAGCCTTTGCCATCATCTCCTTGCAGTAGTCCAGCTTGGAGTCATCGCACAGGCTCTTGCCGACCTCATAGCCCTGAGCCTTGATGAAGGTGTAGGCCATGCCGCCGCCGATGATGAGGGTATCGACCTTCTCCAGCAGGTTGGAGATGACATTCAGCTTGTCAGCGACCTTTGCGCCGCCCAGAATGGCGGTGAAGGGACGGACGGGATCGTTCACGGCATTGCCGAGGTACTTGATCTCCTTCTCCATCAGGTAGCCGACAGCGGTGTCCTTGATATAGTCGGTGACGCCTGCGGTGGAGCAGTGTGCGCGGTGGCAGCTGCCGAAGGCATCGTCAACGTATGCGTCTGCCAGAGAAGCCAGCTCCTGAGAGAACTCGGGCAGGTTCTTGGTCTCTTCCTTGCGGAAACGGGTGTTCTGCAGCAGGACGACGTCGCCGTTGTTCATGGCAGCGACAGCAGCCTTTGCGTTCTCGCCCACGACGTTGTCGTCGTCAGCAAAGACAACGGTCTTGCCCAGCTTTGCGCTCAGAGCCACAGCAACGGGAGCGAGGCTGAACTTTGCCTCGGGGCCGTTCTTCGGCTTGCCCAGATGGCTGCACAGAATGACCTTCGCGCCGTCATTGACCAGCTTCTGGATGGTGGGCAGAGCCGCATTGATGCGGTTCTCGTTGGTGATGACGCCGTCCTTCATGGGGACGTTGAAATCACAGCGGACAAGGACCTTCTTGCCGCAGTAGTTCTGATCGTCGATCGTCTTTTTACCTAAACCCATAGTGATTATTCTCCTCTCAATTCGTTCTTCGGAATCGAATTTCGCTCACTCTCGGGGTCTTAGCCCCTATGACACTATTATAAACAAAATATGTGTGTATTGCAAGGACGGGGGATGGATAATTTATTAACAAACTTTTCCCGTGATATTCGGGAATTGTGTCTATTTTGACAGTAGTCCGGCCCGGCTGCCAAAACGCCGCAGGCGGTCTCCCCTCCTGCGGCGCTTGAAACGCTCCACTTTAATCCCGACGGAACAGGTCGCGGGTGTAGACTTTGTCCTGTACATCATCCAGACAGCTGTCGCAGCGGTTGGCGATGATGGCCTGACTGCGCTTTTTGAAAACGTCCAGATCGTTCACCACTTCGCTGCCGAAGAAGGTAGTGCCGTTCTCCAAAGTCGGCTCATAGATGATGACTGTCGCGCCCTTGGCCTTGATACGCTTCATGACGCCCTGAATGGAGGACTGGCGGAAGTTGTCGGAGTGAGCCTTCATGGTCAGGCGGTAGACCCCGATGACACAGGGCTTCTCGTCCGCCGCGTTATACTCGTTCTCTTCCCCGTAGCTGTAGTAGCCCGCCATCTGGAGCACCCGGTCAGCGATGAAATCCTTGCGGGTGCGGTTGGACTCCACGATGGCCTCGATGAGATTTTCCGGCACATCCTCGTAGTTGGCGAGGAGCTGCTTGGTGTCTTTCGGCAGACAGTAGCCGCCGTAGCCAAAGCTGGGATTATTATAATGCGTGCCAATGCGGGGGTCGAGGCAGACGCCCTCGATGACATGCCGGGTATCGAGCCCCTTCATCTCGGCGTAGGTGTCCAGTTCGTTGAAGAAGGAAACCCGGAGGGCCAGATAGGTGTTGGCGAACAGCTTGACCGCCTCGGCCTCGGTGAAGCCCATGAAGAGGGTGTCGATGCTCTCTTTGACGGCACCTTCCTGTAACAGATGGGCAAAGGTGTGCGCCGCCTCCACGAGACGCTCATCCTGCATATCCGTACCTACGATGATACGGCTCGGGTAGAGATTATCGTACAGCGCCTTGGACTCCCGCAGGAACTCCGGGCTGAAGATGATATTCCTGCACCGATACTTCTCACGGACACTGGCCGTGAAGCCCACCGGGATGGTGGACTTGATGACCATGACAGCCTCCGGGTTCACCTTCATCACCAGCCGGATGACCGCCTCCACCGCCGAGGTATCGAAGAAATTCTTCCGGCTGTCGTAGTTGGTGGGGGCCGCGATGACCACAAAGTCGGCGTCCCGATAGGCCGTCTCCCCGTCCAGCGTAGCCGTCAGGTCGAGATCTTTCTCGGCGAGATATTTTTCGATGCAGTCGTCCTGAATGGGCGATTTTCTCCGGTTGATGAGCTCCACCTTTTCCGGCACGATGTCCACAGCCGTGACATGGTGGTGCTGGCTCAGCAGGACAGCAATGGACAGGCCGACGTAGCCCGTACCCGCGACAGCGATGTTCAGTTTTTCGAATGCTTTCATGGCTTTCGCTCCTACGACACAGATGCAATAAACTGCGTTATTGACTGTATTGTATCATGAAGGGGATGAGGTGGCAAGTATCGACAAACAAAAACACCCTTCCCCCGCTGTATACGCCCCGATCAAAACACACCCGGACAAACAAAAGCACCCTTTTCTCCACGGAATGCAGAGAAAAGGGTGCAAGTCAACGTATTCACATGGCCATGCCGGAACCGGCACAGCCCGGTATGTTCACCTCAGGCACTTTCCAGTGAGAAGCTATAATCAGCAGTTCTCAGCGAAGTACTTGATGGTACGGACCATCTGAGAGGTGTAGGAGTTCTCGTTGTCGTACCAGGACACGACCTGAACCTGATAGGTGTCGTCGTCGATCTTAGCGACCATGGTCTGGGTAGCGTCGAACAGAGAGCCGTAGCGCATACCGATGACGTCGGAGGAGACGATCTGGTCCTCGTTGTAGCCGAAGGACTCGGAAGCAGCAGCCTTCATAGCAGCGTTGATGGACTCCTTGGTGACGTCCTTGCCCTTGACGACTGCGACCAGCAGGGTGGTGGAGCCGGTGGGAACAGGCACACGCTGAGCAGAGCCGATCAGCTTGCCGTTCAGCTCGGGGATGACCAGGCCGATGGCCTTAGCAGCACCGGTGCTGTTGGGGACGATGTTCTGTGCGCCAGCACGAGCACGGCGCAGGTCGCCCTTGCGCTGAGGACCATCCAGGATCATCTGGTCGCCGGTGTAAGCATGAACGGTGGTCATGATGCCGGAGACGATGGGGTAGGTCTTGTTCAGGGTGTTAGCCATGGGAGCCAGGCAGTTGGTGGTGCAGGAAGCAGCGGAGATGACCTGATCCTCAGCGGTCAGAGTCTTCTCGTTGACGGAGTAGACAATGGTCTTCAGGTCGTTGCCTGCGGGAGCAGAGATGACGACCTTCTTGGCGCCAGCCTGGATGTGAGCCATGCTCTTCTCCTTGCTGGTGTAGAAGCCGGTGCACTCCAGAACGACATCGACGTTCAGCTCGCCCCAGGGAGCGTCCTTTGCGTCCTTAACAGCGTAGATCTTGATCTCCTTGCCGTCCACGATGATGGAGTCCTCGGTAGCCTCGACGGTGTGCTTGCCCTCACCGATCTTGCCGCAGAAGGAACCCTGAGCGGTATCGTACTTCAGCAGGTGAGCCAGCATCTTGGGGCTGGTCAGGTCGTTGATAGCGACGACCTCGTAACCCTCAGCATCAAACATCTGACGGAAAGCCAGACGGCCAATACGACCAAAACCATTGATAGCAACTCTAACAGCCATGTTAATAGTACCTCCTAAATGTTCTTACCCTGATTCGGATAATTCACGGTACTCTTATTTTAGACCAAAACGGCCAAACTTTCAAGTGCCTGCCAAAAAATTAACAAGTCGTTTTCATACTTTTTTGCTTTTGTACTATTTTCTCGGGGAATGGGGTGCTGTTTTGAGCAATTCAACCAAGCGACTGCTGACGCATTTATGCACCCTGCTCAGTCCTTGTGCAGCGCACAGCGCTCAAGGCTCCCAAAGCGCCCACACAGCACAGCCCCAGCCGGAACAGCAGCGTCGGCGTCAGCAGAGCCCCGCCGCCCTCCTGCACGAGGGTCTGCAGCACGGTGGGCAGCTCCCAGCACAGGCAGAGGGCAAACGCCGCCAGCCCGCCGGCACAGAGGGTGCGCCCGTCCGACGTGCCGGGCAGGTAGAGCGCCCGGGCCAGTGCCGAGAGGAACATCAGCCCCGCCAGCAGCTGCCAGACCATCGCCGTGGGGGCCACCCGGTGCCAGCTGGAGCTGTTCTCCATAAAGCGCATCAGCACGTTCCAGTAGAACAGCACACTGCCCGCCACCGCCAGATACAGCCCGCCCGTAGGCTTTTTCCAGCCGGAAGGGGTAAGCCAGCAGCGGCCCAGCGTGCTGAGCCACACCGCGCAGATGCACTCCAGAATGGACCGCACGAAGCTGCTCGTTGCCGACAGGCCCACCGCCAGCTGCGCACCGGCAGCCGCCAGAAAGCACACCGCTCCGGCAAAGGCCAGCACTCCGGCCAGAGGCTGACGGCTGCGGACCGTCTCGGCTTTTCCGGCGCAGTGCCGACCGATGAGCACTGCGGCCAGCACCACCGCGCCCAATGCCGCATAGCGCCACCACACCGAGCCGACCGTACACAGCCCGGTCACGGCATCGGTACCAAAGGCAAGATCTGCCCCGCGGGCGATGCCCAGCGCAGCGGACAGGAGAATCGAAAGCAAAATCAGTGCATTCATCAGCGTTCCTCGATCGGCTTGTATTTCTGGCGCACGCCCAGATACTTGTAGGCCGGGCGGATGATGCGGTTGGCGAACACGACCTCTTCCACCCGGTGTGCGCACCAGCCCGGCACACGGGCAATGGCAAACAGGGGGGTGTACAGGTCCTCGGAGATGCCCAGCATATTATAGATCAGGCCGCTGAACAGGTCCACATTGGCGCAAACAGGCTTAGTGCTGCCCTTTTCCTCTGCAAAGATGCCGGGGGCCAGCCGCTCGATGCTGCACAGCATATTGTACTCTTCCTCAAAGCCCTTCTCGTAGGCCAGGTGACGGGCACGCTGCTTCAGGATCACCTCACGGGGGTCGCTGATGGTGTACACTGCGTGGCCCATGCCGTAGATCAGACCGGAGCCGTCACCGGCCTGCTTGCGCAGGATGCGGCGCAGATACTCGCGCACCTCATCGTCATCCTCCGGGTTTTCCACATGCTTCAGGATGTCCTGGAGCTGACGGTTGACCATCAGGTTGGCACCGCCGTGCTTGGGGCCCTTCAAGGCACCGATGCCTGCCGCAATGGCCGAGTAGGTATCGGTGCCCGAGGAGGACAGCACGCGGGTGGTGAAGGTGGAGCAGTTGCCGCCGCCGTGGTCTGCGTGGACCAACAGACACATATCCAGCAGCTTGGCTTCCTCGTGGGTGAACTTCTGGTCCGGCCGGTAGGTGCTCAGGATATGCTCTGCGGTGCTCTGGCCCGGCTTGGGCAGATGGAAGAACATACTCTGCTTGTCGTAGTAGCGGCGCTTCATCTGGTATGCGTTCACCATCATGGTGGGCATGCTGGCGATCAGGTTGATGCTCTGGTTCAGGATATTTTCCAGGGTCAGGTCCTCGGCGTGCTCGTCGTAGGAGTACAGGCCCAGCACACAACGCTGCAGCTTATTCATAATGTTGGGGGAGGGGGCATTCATGGTATCCATAAAGCCCTCCGGCAGGGCACGGTGCTCTGCCAGGATCTCGCAAAAATCATCCAGCTGCTCCTGGGTAGGCAGGCTGCCGAACAGCAGCAGCCAGATCACTTCCTCAAACACGAAGCGGTCGTTGCGGTAGGCCTCCTCCACGATCTCGTTGATGTTGACGCCTCGGTAGATCAGCTTGCCGGGGGTGGGGATCACATGTCCTTCCTGATCCTTTTTGTAGCCCACAACGTCACACACGTTGGTCAGGCCGGCCAGCACGCCGGTGCCGTCCGGGTTGCGCAGACCGCGCTTGACGCCCAGACGCTCACTGGTCTCGGGGTCGATGTAGTTGTTGGCAATGTACTCCTCGCACAGGGTCCGCATCGTGGTAGGGTCCAGGGTCGCCACTTCTGCATGTGCAAAATTCACGGGGGATCTCTCCTTTCTTCCGGTTCCTATTTTTTACTTTCCCATACTTTCCTGCCATCCTCACTGATGGACATAATCTTATATTATCGCTTTTGTGCAGTAAATTCAAGCGCAATGTGTTCACTTCTCACCGGCCCGTGCCAAACGACTTTCATTTTTGCGGGCAACGTTTTTTCGCAGGGTTTTGCAGGCAGGTCTTTTTATACTGGAGACAGAATCTTTTTCACGCTGCAAGGGAGATCCCGTTATGAAAAAAGCTTTTCTGCTGCTGTGCACCCTGCTCCTGGTGCTTGGATGCGCCCTGCCTCTGGCCGCCTACCACCTCACCCGCGCGGTGCTGGGGCCTGCCGTTTCCACGGTCCGCCTTCCGCTTTTGTCACCGGAGAGCACTGCTTCCGCCCCGGAAATCTCCGCTGCCTACGCCGGTGACGCGGACCGGTTCCTGATTCAGGATGCCTCCACCGGGCAGGTGCTGGAGTTGTCCCGCCGGGAATATCTCATCGGCGCGGTAGCGGCCGAAATGCCGGTGAGCTGGCCGGACGAGGCCCTCAAGGCACAGGCCGTTGCCGCCCACAGCTACGCGCTGTACTGCCGCGACCATGCCGCACCGGACAGTATCGGCTGGCTGACGGCCGACCCGGCACGACGGCAGGGCTGCCTGAATGACCCGGTGCTGCGCAGCTACTGGGGCACTGCCTATGAGACCAACTATGCCCGTCTGTCCGCGCTGGTGGACGAGGTGGAACATACCGTACTGCTCTGCGACGGTGCCCCTGCCTGTGCCAGCT
>OHLZ01000763.1_pt1 | contig 9445 bp, 7 predicted proteins | sample 1569211 | NCBI WGS metagenome assembly OHLZ01 (sample SAMEA3879606, study PRJEB24766) | human gut metagenome | biome: human-associated habitat; feature: feces | place: USA | collected 1985/1987
TTTCTGATTTCCCATTACCTCTACATCACTTAGTTGATAGTTATCGGGCATCAAAACGGTTAGTATATCGTGGTGAGAAAGAAGTAAATATTACGTTTACAGAATTTGAAATACTTTATCTGTTAGCAAGCAGTCCGGGAAGGGTGTTTAGTAAGGAGCAAATTTATGAGCTTGCCTGGGAAGAACCCTATTTCGGTGATTATAACATCGTCATGAGCCATATCCGGAATATTCGGGAGAAGATAGAGGATAATCCAAGCAAGCCAATTTACATACAGACGGTATGGGGAGTCGGCTATAAATTTAATAACAAACTAAAATGAGCAGGTATTGCAGGGCGTTTGTAATATCTGCTTTTTATATGGCTAGTAATAATGTTTTACAGGGTGTTTTACTCCGTTATAGTAGCAAAACCCATATAAAAATACATTAGAGTGAGAAAAAAACGAATTTGGATGTTGCTTTTGCACAAAAACTGTATATAATAGAAAGTAGAAAAGAAGGTGAGGTAGCAATCATGTTAATTCAATTTAATTTTAAAAATTTCAAATCATTTAGAGATGAGGCTACTTTGGACTTGTCCGCATCAAAAATGACAGAGTTCTCGGATAGAGTAGTGACTGTTGGTAGTGAGAAGATTTTGCCGGTTGCTGCCATTTATGGAGCAAACGCAAGCGGAAAGTCTAATATATATAATGCTTTTGAATATATGTCTGGTTATGTTGCAGATTCTTTCAAGTATGGTGATGAAGAGGAAAAGTTTGAGGAATTCAGGCCTACTCCGTTCTTGTTCGATTCTACATCTGCCAGTGCAGAATCCAGTTTTGAAGTTTATTTCACCTTGCCGGGCGATAAGGCAGAGAGAACATATAATTATGGTTTTTGCATTGACAAGGAAGGAGTAACGGAAGAATGGCTCAACTCGAAGGCAAAGACCGCCAGAAAGTACAGTACCGTATTCTACCGTGGAACTTCCGATGATGAGTTGGATTTATCCGGATTCCCTAAGAGCAGTAGGGATAATATTCAGGTTGCTCTTGAAAAGCAGGTACTCATTATCTCTTTGGGAGCGAAGTTGAAAGTCGGTAAGTGTAAGGCAATCAGAGATTGGTTCCTGGCAAATGAATTTGCTGATTTTGGCGATCCTTTCACAAACTTCTTTATGTCGCGTAGATTGCCAAAGGGATTTGTAGAAAACAAGGATGTTCAGCAGAAGGTGGTAGAATATTTTGCATCTTTTGACGAGCATATCAAGGACTTTAGGATTGAAAAGGTTCCTCACGATGGAGAAACAAAAGAGGATACCTACAAAATTAATGCCCTCCATAAAATGATTGATTCGGATGGTATGGCAGAAATCCCTTTGGGAATGGAGTCTGCCGGAACATTGAAAATGTTTGCATTATATCCGGAATTACAGGAAGTATTGGAAAAGGGAAGCGTATTTTTTATTGATGAATTAAATGCCCGCCTTCATCCGTTACTTGTAAGAAATTTTTTGCTTACATTCTTAAATCCGGAAATCAATACTAATCATGCACAGCTTGTATTTACAACTCATGACACATGGCAGTTGTCTAATCAGTTGTTACGTCGTGATGAAATATGGTTTGTGGAAAAGGATGAGAGAGGCGTTTCTACACTGTATTCATTGGCTGATTTTGTGGATGAGGCTGGTTCCCGTATCCGTAAGGACGAAAGCTATGAGAAGAATTATTTGATAGGAAAGTATGGTGCAATCCCTACCTTAAAGAGTATTGATATATTTAAGGAGGATTGAGTATGGCGAAAAAGGATAGAACAGGTAACCGAAAATCGCGAGAGCAGAGAAAACAATTCAAAGTGCCGGAATTAGGTTACTATCTGATTGTTACCGATACAGAAGCTACAGAGCGTTGTTACTTTACAGGACTCCATCAGGCTTTGCCGGAGGATGTTAGAAATAAGCTGGTTATTAAGGTTGTGGAGACAAAGACACGTACCATGATTGATAAATGTCTGGAACTCACAGCTTATGATGCACAGTATCGTATCCCGTGGATTGTATTTGACAGAGATCAGGTGCAAGGGTTTGACGAAATTATTGCAGAAGCAGTGAGTAAAGGAATACAGGTGGGCTGGTCTAATCCATGCTTTGAAATATGGATGTATGCCTACTTCGGTGCCATGCCGGCAATCCAAGATTCTTGGACTTGCTGCTCAGATTTTGGACGAGTATATGAGACCAAAACCGGGCAGAAGTATTCCAAAGCCGATGAGCAGATGTATGGAAAACTCTGTAAATTCGGTGATGAAGAAAAGGCAATTCAGATAGCACAGCAGAAGTTGGAGCAATGTAAACGAGAAGGTAAAACAAAGTCATCAGAGATGTACCCGTGTACGACGGTGCATGAGCTGGTGGATGAGATACAAAAAAAGCATAATAAGATTGAGGATTAATTGCATAGAGTGAAAGGGAGACTTAACTTATAATATGAGTAACAGCTACAAAGAAATATATAATAAATTGATTGGAGAAAAGTTTAATACTGTTGTCATCAGATATAGTCCTGAAAAAGGTAAATATGAATATCGTGGTTTTAGTCATCATGCAGAAAAAAATGCATTAGATAACATTGCGAATCTCATAATTGATGATATGATATTTTATGCATTTTCTGAAAATGAGATATTGAGATTAAATGATGATATAGATTTATTAGAAGATCTAAGAGCGGCTGCGAAATACGCGTATATTGAGAGACTTCCTAAAAGAGAAAAAGCAAAATCTGATGGTACAATGAGTGAAGTTTTATTAGATATTATTATTCAATTAGCATCTCAGAATACTAAAAAACTGATTGCGAGGGCAAAGCATACAGAGATTAAGAATAAGAAAGAGATTACAGGATATGATGCGCTGTATTTTACAAAAGATGCTGAAGGAATAAGCCTATGGCTTGGACAAGCGAAGGCGGGTCAAAAGGCGTATTGTAAGAGAAGTATCATTAAAGATTTGCAAGAAAAGTATAAGAGAGAATACTTTGCAGATACGGCGTTTTACATTGCTGATAAAAATGAAGCACCAGAATTAGGAGAGTTGTTAAATGATATAAATAAGATTTGTTTGATGGCGCAAATGAAAAAGTGGAATGGGAATCAAAAGATTGAGAAATTATTTGAGGTTTTGAAAGCTAAACAAGTAAAAATAAAAATACCTTGCTTGATAACGTATTCCCAAAATATATATTTTGATAAAGCAAAGTTAAAAGAATATGTAGAACATGAAGTTAAAGAGATTTTGGATGAATTTGATAGTCAAATATTTCCAATAGAAATAGAAACTAGTTACGAGATAGTTTTTTACATTATTCCAGTAGAAGATGTAGATTACATAAGAGATAAGATTATTGAATTGAAGAAGGAAGCAATCTAAAATGAAATACTTATATGAACTGGTAGATTTACTTAATCAATATGATGGAAGCAATCGCGAAATGGAAAATAGAATTAGGGACTTAGTGTGCTATATATTAGATAGTTCAGAATATATGCAAATTGATTTATATAGAAGTATTGTTTTTGAAGCGGCACAAAAGCTACGAATGTTTGGATATATAAAAGGAACAAACAGAATTGCGCAAGATGAATTTTTTTATGATAATTTAAATGATATCAAACATTCAGCAATTCAAAATTATTATAAATCAAAAGTGTTTGGTAATAATTTACTTGATAAAAGACAAAAAGAAGTTATAGATAAGTTTATGTCGCTTGAGCAGAAACGAATTCTTGTCAGTGCTCCGACATCGTTTGGAAAGACTTTTTTGCTAAGAGAGATTATTTTTTTGAACAGGGAACGATATCGAAATATATTATTGCTTTTTCCAACAATTGCTCTGCTAAATGAAAATACTGAGAGTGTAAATCAGTTGATTCAAGAACTTAAATTAGAGTACAAAATTATAAATAATGTTTATTCAGGAATAGAGGATACAGAAAAACATATTTTTATTTTAACACCAGAAAGAGCGCTTAAGCTTTTGGCAGATAATGCAAATTTGAGTATAGACTTCTTTTTTTTCGATGAAGTATATAAAATAGATGAAGATTTTGATCGGAATGAGGACAGTAATGAAAAAGAAGGAGAAGAGGACGTAAAACAAGATAATGGAAACAGGGCGAAAGCATTTAGAATAGTATTATATTTGCTTGCAAAAAGTGTGAAAGAGTATTATTTGGCTGGCCCGTATTTAAATTTAAATCAAGTAAAAAAAGGAATGCAAATTTTCCTTAAAGATAATAATATAACTCCGATACAGATAGAATTTGAGCCAACATCACGTATTGAAATTGATGCTTGGAAAATGAATAGTATTGAGTATCATCCAGTATTAGGGGAGATCAAAAAACAGTTATATGCACATGCGGGACCTAGTACAAAAGAAAAGGTGCAGGGAATTGTGAAATATTTACAAGAGAATAGATTAGGGCAAGCTATTTTTTATTGTTCGACACCTTCAAATTCCATGAAATATACAAGAGATATTATAGAAGCTTTTTCAGAAGAGAAAGAAAAGAAAATCCCATATGATTTTATAGAACATTTGAAGAAAAAATATAATGTTAAAATTGGAAAAAGTAAAGATAGTACGATGTACTGGAGTTTGGTTCAAGCATTAGAAAATGGAATAGGAATCCATCACGGGAAATTTCCTAAATATGTACAAAATGAAGTGTTGAGATTATTTAATAATGGTGATTTTGACTATTTGTTTTGCACATCGACAATTATAGAAGGTGTTAATACGAATGCTAAAAATGTTGTAATTATAAACAATAGTGTAGGAAATACAACTATGACAGCATTTGCGTTGAAGAATATAAAGGGTAGAGCAGGACGATATTATCATCATGCGATGGGTCGTGTGTTTTATACGGATTCGAAACAACGTCAGATTGAGAATGCAGATGATATGCAATTAAATTTTCAAACTTATGATACACATCCTATTTTGAATGCGGATATTGATAATGCGAGCTTGGATGACTTAGCAGAAGAAAATAGGAATATTAAGGTTGAACGAGAAGAGAAATTTAATAGGAACTTATTGCCAGACAACGTATTTATAAAGAATCGCCTGTATCCCAGGGATGTTCAAGAAAAATATTTGAATTATGTTATGCAAACAAATGTTTTTCGAAAGTTTGTAGGGTTAATTGGTAATTCAAGTAATATACGTTATTTTCTTACAAATAAAGTGATTAATGTTATTTTGGAAACATTTGAGGTAACACAAATTCTAGATACGAATAAAGCTAAAGTTTACTATTCAGTTGTGTCTACATATAGTCAAAATGGTACGATTGGCATATTGCAATACCATATTGGGAAATTGCAAGAAAATAATTCAATGTTTGAAGAGAAAATTGATTCTGCATATATAAAGGCTTTTGAACAGATTAGAAATATTGTAGAATATGAAATTCCTAAATTGTTGTGTTTATTTGAATCTTTATTTCAGCAAGCAGGAAAATTATTAGGTTATAATATGGATGATTTCAATCTGTCATCGGTTATAAGATTTTTTGAGTTGGGGATTACGACAGAATTAGGGTTGTTTCTTGTGGAGTTTGGTTTTCCTACAGACACTATTAGAGCATTGGAGAATAAATATCCATCTATAGGGAAAATGGGAGCATTGGAAGCTGCTACTTTTTTGAGTAATAACCAAAGAGCCATGTATAGTGTAATGGATGCATATGAGCAGGAACTATTTAAGAGAGCGATGCAAGTGCTTGTGAAACGTGGATAGTCATTACATGTTTTTGAATGCTCCTGAAATAGGTAATAATTGAAATTGTCCGACAATCAATCTATACACGTGATATACAACCGACCTCAAAACCCCAGTAAATCTGCGGACACCTCAGAAGATGCTATGCTCGCTCAGGGAGTATGTTAATCTTCGATTAACAGCAAATTTTCAACTGATTTTATATCAGAAATTTACAAAAAGTCCTATAGGCTGATTGGCTTATAGGACTTTTTTCTATTTTTATATATAAGGAAAACAATCAGTCCCACAACAAAAACTGCCGTGATACCGCCAATCACCGGCACTGCCACAGGTACGGATGCTGCATCGATCTCCTGCGCTGCAAGGTCTGCATCGTTCCCGTTCACATCACCGGAAGCGGTACTCGCATCCTCTGCTGTGTTCGCCAACGGTGTCTCGCTCTCTTCGATATCGACAGCTCCATCATTCCCATCTCCATCCACCAACGGTGTCTGCTCCTCCGGAATTTCAACATTGCTATCGTCTACGGTCTGGTCTTCATTATCATCTGCCGGAGCATTTACCGCATTGTCCGCCGCATTATTTGCTGTATTGCCTACCGGCGCATTCACTGCATTTGACGCATTATTTACTACATTTGCAGTAAATCCTGTCGGCTGGGAGGTTCCGGGAACGATGACCGTCTCCTCAACCTCGTTCACAACTGTCTCTGTCCGTGTTGTGCCCGGAACCACGTTTGTCACCGTGCTGGTGATCGTCTCCACAGCCCCGGTGTAGCGGTATTCAAACGTTGCCGTGTTCTCTTTCCCTTTTTCCAGTTTTATAATTTTACTGCTCTCTGTCGGTGTATAATCCGGAACAGTCACCGGAATGACCGTGATTGTTTCCTCTGCATTTCCATAGGTGATCTGCGGAGCCGCAATCTGTTCCTTTGTCTGACTGTCTATGAAACTCACCGTATAGGAAACCGGATTGATCAGACGTTTATAATCCAAAACATACTCTGTATTCCGCTCCACCGCAGTTCCCACAACACCGTTAAAAGCTTTCAACCCATATGCTGCCTCTTTTTCATAGTGCAGGCAGTTAGAAAACCATGATGTCAGCCTTGCATCACTTTCCCAGCCAGGCACTGTGAAAGCAAGTGTATCTCCCTTTACAACTTTTACCTTAATATAATTTTTTGTCACTTCCATCCCTTCGGAAACAGTGATCTTATCTATATCAAAACAAGCAATATTTCCTGCACGGAATGTCACTGTATACATTCTTTTTTCCACCGCTTCTTTCTCTTCCGAAGCTTTCACCGTTGTCATCGGAAGCACCAGCGCCATGAAGATAAAAACCGTAAGAAAGCCCGTAATTATTTTTTTTACTTTTTTCATGACTTGCGCTCCACCTTTCTTTTTTTCATTGCGATACTAACAATCACTATACCTGCCACCAGAACTCCTGCAGATACCGTCACTGTCAGAGGATCTCCTGTCCTGACACCATTTGCCAGTGGAACCAGCTGTTCTGTAACTGTCTTTGGAATCACTTTCTTTACAACCTTTGTCACCACATTGTCTTCTCCGTACTCCGTCACATAATTTGTGATCACAACCGGCTTTCTGTCGTCTGCATAGTACGCCCGGAATTCAAATTCCATCGCACCTGCTGCACGCGAATAATCAATTCCATCTGCGCTGTCCATGCCCTCGCCGTCTAAAGTCAATGTCACATAGACATCCGCCGACTCCCCCGGATCCAGAGCTGTCATATAACGATACTCATTCAGTTCTGTAATTTCAGCTAAACCTTCGGCACTTGCCACATTTTCCGCATATCCACCGGCATCTGCATCCAGCAAAGATATCCTTCCGGTATCATTGCCGATCTCCACCTGAAACTCATATGCTCCGCCAGACGCTTTTCCTGCTTCTTCCAAAGCATCCGTTGTCTTCTGCGAAATAAAAAAAGATGCCTTATGACTGTTTTGATTCTCGATTTTAATGACAACGGTCCTGCTGTCTCCGGGTGCCATGCCATCAAAAGCACCGGCAAGTTCTGTCTTATCTTTTGTATACACAAGCTGATTTTCCTCTGTCAGCTGCACAGTCTGAATTTCCGCCGCACTGACCACCGATGAAAATCCACAAGTCCAAATAAGCAACAGAACGGCTGCCATGTTTTTTATTTTCATATGATCCAATCTCCTTCAACCGTTATCTTGTTTCTGAAACAGACAAAATCGTTCCATTTTCATCAAACTCCGGGAACACGCCAAGCTCTGCTGCGATCGCATCTTTTGCGTTATTCGCCTGAACTGCCGTAACTTCGTATTCTAACGTATAGACTGCATCTGCAAATCCATTTCCCATAGATTCCTTAAAATGAATTCCGTCCATAAAGTTTGTTGTCGTCTGCTCTGGAGCCAGCGGCTTTGTGTAGTACATCACCGTCTGCTCATCATCCTCATACCCGATGATCCAGTCCTGATTATGTACATAGATATCATCCGCCTCCCCTGCACTCACAAGTCCGCCGCTTTTTGTATCCCATGCATGATAAATAACTACTTTTACATACACATCATAACCATCCGGGATATCGTTTTGTACTGCCTTCGGCATGACGATCGTTTCCCCCGGTACGATCGTAACCGGTTCTTTTTCCCCGCCGTCTGCCAGTGCCACAGGCTGATCCCCGATCACCGTGACTCCCACACTCTTAATGGAAATATTTGCCACTGCCTTTTCACTTTTTGTATTCAGAGCTGCAAGCGTTCCGCCAACCATCGTTGCCAGGATCAATACTGCAGCGATTCCCATAAGCATGTATTTTTTCTTCACTCTCCATCTCCTCCGCTCATCCATTGAATTTTTTATAAATCCTTGTGTTATTATAGGTATCCCCGGTCACACAATGGTCACACGAATATTTTATGCAGCAGACCGCACGAAAAATGCACTTTGTTTCTTCAATTACGCAAAAATACCTCCCGGCAGATTCGGGGTTGTTACCCGCATCTGCTCAGGAGGTATCCTGTCATTTCATAAATATTGATTTTTCTTCACATTTTAAGCAATCATTTTACATCCACTATCTCACATAGATATTGGAAAGATTGTCCAAAATCTCTCCTGCAACATCCGGTTTATTCATCGTGTAAATATGCACATGATTGACACCGTTGGCGATCAGATCAATGATCTGCTCTGTTGCATATGCAATTCCCGCCTGACGCATTGCTGCCGGGTTGTCTCCAAACCTGTCTACGATCGCAAGAAATCTCGGTGGAACCATATTGCCGGACAAAGATGTGATACGTTTGATCTGGCTTGCGTTGGTGACAGGCATAATGCCTGCTACAATCGGAACATCTATTCCTTTTTTTAATGCCTTGTACATAAAATTGTATAAAATGTTATTGTCAAAAAACATCTGTGTGGTGAGGAACTCGCATCCTGCATCCACTTTCTCTTTCAAATGGTCGAGATCTTCAAAAATCGTTGCTGCTTCCGGGTGTCCTTCCGGGTAGCATGCACCACCGATACAGAAATCACCCTGTGCTTTGATATCTGCGATCAGTTCACTTGCGTGCTTGTACTGATCCGGCAGCGGAAAATCTGCATTTGCAGGAATATCGCCACGGAGTGCAAGGATATTCTCGATATTTGCTG
>OHLZ01000767.1_pt1 | contig 9421 bp, 10 predicted proteins | sample 1569211 | NCBI WGS metagenome assembly OHLZ01 (sample SAMEA3879606, study PRJEB24766) | human gut metagenome | biome: human-associated habitat; feature: feces | place: USA | collected 1985/1987
AAGAGCAATTAACCTACGCTCATTTCCAATAAATTACACTCTTTTCGTAACTTCATGATGCAAATTTACTAAATAAGTTGTTAAATTACTACAGATTATACGGATAACATCTATTCTTTTTGAGGCTCTTTACCAACACTCAATATCTTTTTCAATATCCTTCATCTTGTTTTTGGTGAATACCGGGCTTTTGATGCCTGACTTTTTCTGTTCACGATAGTCCTGCAGCAATCGGAAAGCATATTTTCCCAGAAAGGCGATCGCTATCAGGTTGCAGATGGCCATTAACCCCATGGTGATATCTGCCAGTCCCCATACAAAATCGAGAGTGGACATGGCTCCCACCCATACCATCCCTCCTACCAATAGACGGTAAAGGTAAACTATCCATCGTTTGTGGGTGAGGTATCGGATATTTGCTTCTCCATAATAGTAATTGCCGATGATGCTGCTAAACGCAAAAAAGAAAAGGGCAACTGCCACAAATATACCTCCTATGCTTCCTATTTCGTTGTTCAACGCATGTTGAGTGAGTTGTACTCCGTTGGTCGAACCATCGAGCGGAGCACCACTGAAAAGAATGATGAATGCTGTGCATGAACAGATAATAAGAGTATCTGTGAAAACTCCTAAGGTCTGAATCAGTCCTTGTTTCACCGGGTGTGATACGAATGCGGTTGCAGCTACGTTCGGTGCCGAACCCATACCGGCTTCATTGCTGAACAGCCCACGTTTGATGCCTTGCATCAATGCAGCTGCTACACCTCCTCCTAAAGCCTGTTGCCAACCAAAAGCATGGCTGACAATGGTTCCGATAACATCCGGCAGATGTGTGATATTGATGAGTACAATGACCAATGCCAATCCTACATATCCCAGTGCCATGACAGGGACGATGATGCTGCTTACTTTAGCAATGCGCTGGATACCTCCGAAAATAATCAATAGAGTCAGTCCGGTCAGGATGATGCCCATAGGCACATGGCTGATGCCAAACGCATGTTCTACAGCTGCACAAATGGTATTGCTTTGTACTGAGTTGAAGGCAAATCCGAAAGTGACAGTAATCAGTATGGCAAACAGAATTCCCATCCATGGTTTTTTTAACCCTTTCTTCATGTAGTAGGCAGGGCCTCCGATAAAAGATTCCTTCCCTTTTTCCTTATATAATTGTGCGAGGGTAGATTCTACAAAAGCACTCGATGCTCCTAATAGAGCAATGATCCACATCCAAAATATGGCACCCGGTCCGCCGATGGCAATTGCCGTAGCTACGCCAGCCAGATTTCCTGTACCGACACGGCTTGCCAGTGATATGGCAAAGGCCTGGAACGAAGAAATATGTTTCTCTCCATGTTCTCCTTTTCCGGCAGAGTCTTTCAACAGACGTAGCATTTCGCCGATCATGCGGAATTGCACGAAACGGGTTTTAATCGTGAACCAAATGGCGCATCCCAACAGCATTGCAATCAGGATGTAGGTCCATAATATATCGTTAATTAGATTCATATCTATTAATTAATTGGTATCAGGGGCAAATTCTTTTATTTTAGCCTGAAGTAGAATTTATGGTTCTCGAATATCGGTTCCACGATATCAAACCGGATAAATTTAGCCAGTAAATGCTCTGCAGCCCGTCGGGAAATACCTGCTTGCCGGCAATAGCGGTTAAGAGAAAGCGAAGTATTTTCTTCCAGTAAGTCCAGCAACAGTTGTTCCCGTTCGGTATAGCGGATCAATTCTCCTGCCGGACTGCCGCTCTGTTGCCAGACGCGCAAATGTACCGGAGTAGCCAGGATATTTTCATCTTTGATCCGAATATATGCCAGTGATTTACCGTTTTCGTCTTTTGCAAAAACGGGCTTGTGTTCACTTTCATCTATTTGTACGACTAATACAGAACGTCCTTCAACGTGAAATGTTTGCATGGAATAATCAACTTCCGGCCAGCAATAAAGTTGGGCAGCTGCTTCTATCATATATTTTTCTTCATCCGAACGTACACCGGCTATTTTTCCATTGTCTTTAACGCCGATCAACAGCCGTCCTCCATCGGTATTGGCAAAAGCTGACAGTGTTTTGGCGATTTTACGGGTATCGGATATTTCAAATTTAAAGTCTTGCTGTTGATGCTCCCCTTCGGCTATCAATGCGTGTATGTAATCAGTATCTGTAAGCGGTTTCATGCCTGCAAAAGTAGATAAAAAAGACTAAACCTTATTTTTTTGCTGATTTTTAGCTGATAATTTCAAAAAAAATATCGTTTTTATGCGTTTATTTCGGGAAAGGATGTATTTTTGCCCATCATTATTAACGAAGAAATAAATAAGGATTATGAAAGAATTAGTAGAAAAGATTGCTACTTTGGTAGCTGAGTTCAACAAAGATGCAAATGCTCAGATTGAAAATGGTAACAAAGCTGCAGGAACTCGTGCCCGTAAAGCTTCATTGGAAATCGAAAAAGCAATGAAAGAATTCCGTAAAGTATCTTTGGAAGAATCAAAGAAGTAATCTTACGAATAGAAAAAATGGAAAAGTCGGTCTCAATTTTGAAACCGGCTTTTTTGTTTTACAGAATTTTAATCCGTCTATATTTCAGAAACGATAATCTTGTGGATATCCTTTTTTTGTGTACACTGGGATTCCGACAATGATTTTGATATCTGTTGGTGACTTATTTTTGAGGCAGAAGTTTCAAGTACTCTCCATATCCTTCTTCTTTCATTTTCTCTTTTGGAATGAAGCGTAAGGATGCACTGTTGATGCAATAACGTAATCCTCCTTTTTCTTTAGGGCCATCCGTGAAGACATGTCCTAAATGTGCATCTCCCGTTTTACTCCGTACTTCTGTGCGTATCATTCCGTGTGATGTATCCATCTTCTCTTTTATCACTTCTTTTTCTATCGGTTTGGTGAAACTGGGCCAGCCACAGCCGGAATCAAACTTATCTGTTGATATAAAAAGAGGCTCACCGGTAGTGATATCTACGTAGATGCCATCTCGTTTTTCATCCCAGTATTCGTTATGAAAAGCTGGTTCGGTTGCGTTCTTTTGTGTGACCGCATATTGCTCGGGCGTCAATTTACTACGAAGTGTGGCGTCATCCGGTTTTTTGTAATTTGTCTGGGACTGCTCAGCCTGTGCATTTGCTTTTTTTGCCAACTCGAATAGTGCAGGGTTAATATGGCAGTATCCTCCGGGATTCTTATCCAGGTAATCCTGATGATATTCCTCGGCTTTGTAGAAATTGGATAAGGGTTTCACTTCTATGACTATAGGTTTGGAATACTCTTTAGCCAATTCGTCGATGGCTGTCCGGATAGTCGGCAAGTCAGCTTCATCAGTATAATAAATACCGGTACGATATTGCGAACCTTTGTCATTGCCTTGTCGATTCAGACTTGTAGGATCTATTGTCTTAAAAAAAAGGTCGATCAATAGTTTTAGGGGAACTTCTTGTGGATTATACTCCACCTTAACGGTTTCTGCAAAATTGGTTTTTCCTGTACACACCTGTTGGTAAGTCGGATTAGCAATGTTTCCGTTGGCATATCCGACCTGAGTCGATTTTACTCCTCTGATCTGTTTCAGGAAATGGTCTGTTCCCCAGAAACAACCGCCTGCAAAATATATTTCACTCAGATTCTTCATGTTTTTTTTCTCCTGTTTTTGTTGATAAATCCATTGTACGCCTTGTGCATGGCCAGTGTAAATGATACCGGCCAATAGCACGACAAATATAGTAAACTTCTTCTTCATAATTTTCAGTCTCTTTTATAAATAACAAACGAAGATCGTTTTCGGATTATTAAGAACTGTTGTATCCTGCAATGAAGTGGTTAAAAAGAGATTATCTTTTGATCTTTTGGAGGATTGTGCTTATTTTTGGCATAAACATTTCCTTGCTTTGCAGCAGAAATCAAGTTTAGTATGGCAAAACAACAATTCAATAAACTAATCTGGCTGGTGGATACTATCTTCCGGAATGCTCCTGTGACATTTGCCGAAATCAATCGTCGTTGGAGAGCGGGAGATGATAATCGTTCTGATATACCTTTGCGGACTTTCCATAACCATCGACAGGCCATTGAAGAAATGTTCGACATAAACATTGAATGTGATAAACGGAACAATACCTATTATATAGCAGACGCCGAAGGAATGTTGGGTGATAAGTTGAAGATGTGGTTACTGAATAGTTTTTCGTTGAACAATGTATTGCAGGAAAATGTGGATATGAAGAACCGGATTGTATTTGAGGAAGTACCTTCGGGAGTGCAATTCATGGATCTTGTTATTGATGCTATGCGTAGCGGACGCGTGCTTGCTATGGAATATCAGGCGTACAACTGGGAACACTCCAAAGATGTGCTACTTGAGCCTTATTTCGTGAAATTATTCCGTCATCGCTGGTATTTGATAGGAATAAACCGGGAATATAAAGCTTTTCGTTCTTATTCTCTCGATCGGATCAAGAGAATCGCTCTTTCGGAAGAGACATTCAATTTCCCACGTAAGTTTACTCCTCAGGATCATTTCAGAGATAGTTTTGGTATTATTCGTGATGAAAATCTGCTTCCTCAGCACACTGTCCTCAGGACCACTATTTCACAGGCTCCATACCTGAGAAATCTTCCTTTACATTCCAGTCAAAAGGAGATTGCCGTTACAGAGAGTTATGTTGATTTTGAACTTTATATTTCGCATACTTATGATTTTATTCAGGAGTTATTATCCAAAGGAGCGGCAGTGGAGGTGTTGAAGCCCCAGTCGCTGCGGGATAAGATAAAAGTTGAGATACAAAACATGCAAACTCTTTACCGCTTATGAATGCAAATGTTCTCGAAAAATTGAAGATACTGACAGAATCGGCCAAGTACGATGTTTCCTGCGCCTCAAGTGGCACGGTGCGTGCCAACAAGCCCGGTACATTAGGTAATACGGTGGGTGGATGGGGTATTTGCCATTTCGTTACTGAAAGTGATGCTTACCAATTATTGCATATACGATTGTGCCTATTGTATTAACCGGAGAAGTAATGACTTGCCCAGGGCTACGTTATCTGTGTCCGAACTGGTAGATTTGACGATTGAGTTTTATCGTCGAAATTACATTGAAGGGTTGTTTTTGAGTTCCGGTGTGGTGCGAAATCCCGATTATACAATGGAGCGTTTGGTACGTGTGGCGAAAGATCTTCGTGAAGTGCACCGCTTTAACGGGTACATTCATTTGAAAAGTATTCCGGGAGCCAGCCGGGAATTGGTGAACGAAGCCGGGCGTTATGCTGACCGGCTTAGTGTGAACGTGGAGATCCCCAAAGAAGAGAACTTGAAACTGCTGGCTCCTGAAAAAGATCATAAAAGTGTATTTGCACCGATGCTTTATATTCAACAGGGCGTACTGGAAAGTAGTGAAGAACGAAAAAAGTTCCGGTATGCGCCCCGCTTTGCTCCTGCGGGTCAGAGTACACAGATGATTGTCGGTGCTACGGCTGAAAGTGATAAGGATATTCTCTTTCTTTCTTCCGCCCTTTACCAGCGTCCCACGATGAAGCGTGTCTATTATTCCGGTTACGTATCAGTAAATACATACGATACTCGTTTACCTGCACTTAAACAGCCTCCTTTGGTACGTGAGAATCGTCTTTATCAGGCAGATTGGCTGATGCGGTTCTATCAGTTCAAAGTCAATGAAATTGTGGATGACACCTATCCTGATCTTGATCTGGAAATAGATCCCAAGTTGTCGTGGGCGTTACGTCATCCCGAGCAGTTTCCTGTTGATATCAACAAGGCGGATTATGAAATGATACTTCGTATTCCGGGAATTGGGGTAAAGTCGGCAAAATTAATTATAGCTTCCCGTCGTTATTCGAAGTTGGGATATTATCAACTTAAAAAAATAGGTGTGGTTATGAAAAAAGCACAATATTTTATTACTTGCAGCGAATTACCCATGCGGACTGTAAATGAAATGACTCCACAGACCGTACGTAGCTTGTTACTGCCCAAATCTGCTAAGAAAAAGACGGATGAAAATCAGTTATCATTTGTTTTTAACGATTGAGATTGTTATGATTCTTTTTATCTACGATAAAACACTTGATGGCTTGCTGACAGCACTATTCGATGCTTATAACCGCAAGACCTTTCCTGATGTCTTACTCTCGAAAGGAGATACTTTACCACTTTTCTATGATGACATTTTTACGGTTATCACTGATGAAGAGAAGGCAGGACGTGTCTGGCGGGGATTGCAGAAGAAGATATCGGCATCAGCCCTTTCAGCTATCACCTGGTGTTGGCTTTCAGAGTTACCGGAAGTAGGTATGCTTTTGTTCCGATACATCCGAAAGGCCATTGACTCTCCCGTCTCCATTGAGACTAATTTCGGTGATCCGGATGTTCTCGCTCTTTCCAAAATATGGAAGCGGGTAGATTGGGAGCGTTTGCGTATGTTGCAGTTCGTACGTTTTCAGAAAGCGGTGGATGGTACCTTTTTTGCTGCTTTTGAACCACAGCACAATGCTTTACCTTTGACGGTAGGTCACTTTAAAGATCGTTTTGCCGATCAACGGTGGCTGATTTATGACATGAAGCGCCGTTATGGTTTTTATTATGATCTACACACGGTAGAGGAAGTGACATTTGATGATGATGGTCAAGCAGTACATCTGATTACCGGAATGTTGGACGAAAGCTTGATGGATAAGGACGAAAAACTTTTCCAACAACTTTGGAAGACTTATTTTAAATCTATCACAATTAAAGAACGACTGAATCCTCGTAAACATAAACAGGATATGCCGGTGCGTTATTGGAAGTATATCACCGAAAAACAGAAATAATCTTATTCAATTCGTTCTACTGTCACTTCAGGAAATTCTTGTATTAAAGATAGCAAATGTCCTTCGTCATTGTTCCGTTTGGATTTGATGATCATTGTCACTTGATAGGTTTCTATGCTTCCGTGCTTCTGTGTATCCATCTGATACGACACTATGAGGTAATCTTTGGAATTAAATCGATCAGCCACTCCTTTCAGTACTTGTTTGTTATCGGTCGAAAAAGTTATCATTGAGCTTTTCATTCCTATGCTTTTAAACAGGTAACTTAGCACTTCAAGACCAATCAGGGTCAGTACCATGGCAGCAATACCTATGACGTACATGCCCGCGCCTACTGCCAGGCCTATTCCGGCTGTCGCCCAAATCCCTGCCGCTGTAGTCAGTCCTCTGACTATCTGTTTTTGAAAGATAATCGTTCCGGCACCGATAAAACCAATCCCACTGACTACTTGTGCCGCTACACGGCTTGGATCGAGTGTAACACTATTTTCTTTTATGATTTCTTGAAAGCCGTATTGAGAAACGATCATAATCAGTGCACTACCCAATGACACCAGAAAGTGTGTGCGATAGCCCGCTTCTTTGGCACGATATTCTCTGTCCAAGCCAATGATGGCACCTAAGATTCCGGCGACTAAAAGTCTTAATACAAAGTCGAAGTTCAACATCATACGTAAATTTCCTTTCTATCTTTATTTCAATCGTTTATTCATTACCTAAAGATACAATAGTTTTTTAGAAATAACGTATATTCGCAGTCAAAAGATTATTTCTATCGGAAATACTGACATCATAAAGTTGATATAATACATAAAGTTTTTAATAGTATTGATAAACAACAATCGAACTTTGTATTCTCAGTATATCCTGTGAAAGATAAAATTCGAAAGACACCATGAATAAAAGTTTTTTCTATGCGATATGTTTTGTCGTAATACTGGTAGTTGAGATTATTATTGGTATATATGTTCGTGATAACTTTGTACGTCCTTATATGGGTGACGCACTGGTTGTTGTGTTGATTTATTGTTTTATACGAATTTTTATTCCGAACGGTTTGTCACAATTACCTTTGTATGTGCTTGCTTTTGCCTGTTTCATAGAGATACTTCAATATTTTCAGTTGGTGGATGTGTTGGGAATATCGAATCGTATACTCCGTATAGCCCTTGGTTCTACTTTCGATTTGAAAGATATGGTCAGTTATGCCGGCGGATATGTATTTATTCTACTGGCAGAATATTTTTTAGATAAGAAAAGAAAATAATACATATATTTCTGCTTGTTTTGTAAATTCTTTAAATTAAAGAGGTCTCCTTTATAAATAAATATGTAATTTTGCCACATGTTATTGTTTGAATGTGAATTAATTAATCTCGTTTATCATGAGTCAAGAGAATCCTTCTTCACAATTGGATGTGGAATTTATTTATTTGCCTGTTATCAATTATTCCATGCAGCAAAACCGGATACCTGTTGTCCGGTTACTTTCTATTAAAAATAATACAGAACATCCGCTTGCGGATTTAAAGGTATTTCTAACTCTGGAGCCTGAATTTGCATCAGTTTCACCGGTAATGGTAGAAAAATTAGCTTCCGGTGAGATTATTACAATAACCGGATTAAATCTGATGCTGGACCCTTCTTTTTTTATTCAGCAAACCGAACGCTTGTCCGGTACTATCGTTCTGGTAGTTTCTGATGAAGAAAACGTATTTTTTCAAGAGAAGTATCCTGTTGATATCCTGGCTTTTGATCAATGGGGAGGCATTCAGGTATTGCCTGAACTTTTGTCTGCATTTGTGGTTCCTAATCATCCGGTACTTACAGGAGTTCTTTCGCGGGCGTCATCTATCCTGAAAGAGTGGTCCGGTAATTCTTCATTGGATGCTTATCAGAGTTGTAATCCCAATCGGGTGAAGTTACAGTTGGCGGCTCTGTACGAGGCTATTAAAGAACAGCATATTGCATACTGCACGCCTCCGTCCAGTTTTGGTGATGCCGGTCAGCGAGTCAGGCTTTCGGATAATGTACTTTCCGGTAAATTAGGGACTTGTTTGGATCTGTCACTGTTGTATGCTTCATGTGCCGAAGCCATGGGGTTGCATCCGTTGTTGGTGATCATTCAGGGACATGCTTTTGTGGGATGCTGGTTGATTGACGGGACATTTCCTGATGCGGTGAACGATGACCCTTCGTTATTGACCAAACGAACGGCGGACGGTATCAACGAAGTTATTTTGCTGGAAGCCACTTGTATGACCGATGGAAACAATGTGACTTTCGATACCGCAGTCGGGATGGCTAATGACAAAATGTTGGCAGTGAATGACTTTACTTGTTTTATAGATGTTGTTCGCAGCCGTTTTGCTCATATTTTGCCTTTACCTCAACGGGTTATGCATGGGAAAGCATGGACTGTGAGTCCGGAGGTAGCTCAGATTCCTAAAGGCGGGTTGTACATTAGTCCTGTTAGTGCTCCGGAAGAGATTAAGCAATATGATTTGGATAATCAGGATAGTTATGTGGAATTCACCAAACAACTTTTGTGGGAACGAAAGTTACTTGACCTG
>OHLZ01000769.1_pt1 | contig 9371 bp, 7 predicted proteins | sample 1569211 | NCBI WGS metagenome assembly OHLZ01 (sample SAMEA3879606, study PRJEB24766) | human gut metagenome | biome: human-associated habitat; feature: feces | place: USA | collected 1985/1987
TCAGCGGCGCCCGCATAAGCCTCCCTTTGACCGATAAAGTTCTTGTCCGAATCACCGAAGATGATGATTCTGCGGACCGACTTCGGCGGTACAAAGTTGCGGAAATTAAACGCAGCAACCACCGACCAGACCGGAACTCCGAAGAGTTCCGACGCAGACAGCGCCGTTTCAATTCCCTCGGCTAATCCGAGCACGCCGGATTCGTCTGTTTCGGCCAGACGAACGGCACACCCCGAGAGCTCCTTGCCGAGTACTTTCTTTACCGCCTTAACGGGAGCCTTTCGGCCCTTGTCCAGATAAGTCCGGTGGAGACTGACTCGGTGTCCTTCAGAGTTAACGATCTCGGCCACGAGTCCTTCATAGAAGGAGTGATCCCATGACCGTCCGTCCTCGGAAAGCTGCGCATAACGCAGACGATTCGAGGCACGGAGCGCCGCCGGAAAACACTTTGTCAAACCTCGGCTTCGAAGATAGGCATAAGCACTATCTGTCTCGCCCAAGGCATGAGAGGCAGCCCACACTTCTTCTACCGGAGAAGGCTGCTCATGTGTTTTCGTAACTCTGTAGGTTTTCTCTTCGTGAATCGGAAGATTGAGAAAGCGGGCCATAAAACGCAGAGCGTCAACGTAACCGAAATTCTTGATTTTCATCAGAAGATCGACTCCGCTGTGGTAACCGCAGTGACGGCAGAAACTGTCGCCTTTCCCAAACTTGTCGGTGTAGGAGAAACGATCCACACCCGCGCACCAGGGACATTCCAGGTTCTTGGTTTGGAAGATCATTTCATTCGCACCGGCGGACAGAAGAATACTTTTGTAATGGCCTTGAGCACGAGAAAGGATGGTGTTCACCGTGCTTTGGCTGATACGAAGTTTGTGGGTAGTAAGTTCCATCGGATGTTTCCTTTTAAAGAAAATTCGACGTCCCGCTCTGTCCCCGAATTTTGGCGAACACGGCGGTTCGCCAAAAAATGAGAAGATATTCGAAGGGTGGTAAATCCTTCTGAACAAGTTTCGAGTAAATCGAAATGACGTGTCTTGTCTTAACACACGAGCTTATGAAGCAGCCACACATTCAACGCGCCACTATACGGAGATTTTTTTCTTTTTATATGAGCGTTTACCACTAATATTCATAACTTTTTCTCCCCTCTTTCCGTCTTGAGAACAGCTTTATTCTTCTCTCTTAATCATTATTTTTTATCCTTTTGTTTTAAAAGGAATATTTTTAAGTTAAATTCCTCTTTTCCAAGAGTCTCTCTTCTCATTCTCCTTCATTTAAATTGTGAGTTTTTGCTTCAGAAATGTTGTATTGATGCTAAAAGAGGCCGATTTACTTAAATTGAGGCGCCCTCCTCCCTTTACTTCTCACGAGAAGGTACAGTAACGCCATTCATTAGGGTTTCTTCTAACCCAATCATAAATGAGGATATAGAAATGGCTGAAACAAAAAGCGTTGCAGGTACACAGACTGAGAAGAACCTCGCAACTTCTTATTTGAATGAATCCCAGTCCTACGCTCGGTACACTTTCTATGCACAGAAAGCTGCGAAAGAAAGCTTCTTCCCGATCGGATATGCATTTAACGAAACAGCCGCGAACGAACTCCGTCACGCCAAGATCTTTTTAGGCTTCTTGCCCGGCGGTAAGCTTGTTGCCGAAGTCCCGACTGATTCCGTAGCCATTGGTTCCACCGAAGACAATCTTAAGATCGCCATCGACGAAGAAAGATTCGAAGGCGTTAAGGCATATCAAGCCTATGCCGATGTCGCCGACAAGGAAGGCTTCCCTGTCATCGCCTCTCACTTCAGAGCAATCGCTCAGATCGAACAGCACCATCTCGATCGTTTCCAGACCTATCTTGACCAGCTCCAGAAGGGAACCATCTGGAAGAGAGAAAAACCGATTCTTTGGCAGTGCCTGGTTTGCGGTTATATCTATGAAGGTACAGAACCTCCTGTTAAGTGCCCTGCTTGCGATCATCCGTATCAGCATTACATCGGCTTGGACATTTACCAGTAATTGGCAAAAAGGTTTGAACTTTCAACGTTCATAAGTCCTGAATAGCTTGAAGAAACGGCACCTGTTTTGCAGCGGGCGCCGTTAATTTTTGCCCTCTTCTCCGAGGTTTTCTAATCTTCGAGGCACCCGGAGTTTCCTAAAAGCCATTGCTAAGTGAAATGGTGCTTTGACTTCGCATTCATCGCTGTATCAAAATTTGTTCTTCTGTTCTTGCTTCGACCTCTAATTATTATTTTTGCCGCAGACACTTACCTCTGATGAAAATCCTCTGTGCTCTCCTCTTGCCTATTCTTCTTCTGTCCGGCTGCGCATCCGTGACGGTCTCTAACATTAACAGTGAAGAGTATTTGGTTCAGCGCCGCGGCGACGTCATCTCTCAGGGACGGCTGAGCGACCCAACCAACACGGTTCTCACAGCGCTGGGGCTTACGGACTGCGAAAACAGAATGCAGTTCTGCATTAACTCGGTTGGTGAAAGCTCTGTAACGGACAACGAGTCCAAAATTTCCGCACTGGCAGAGATGTGGCTTTTTAGGGCAATGCGTGCACAAAAGGATGCGCAGCTCCTTAAAGATGCTGGGGAATTTCAAGACGAGCAAAAACTCAACGCCCAACTTCTAAACGACTTCATCCAGACAGCTAAATATTCTTACGCTTATTTGTTTTTCTCCGGCAGAAAAATCAGCGACCGTGCCCTTGAAGATCGGCAAACACAGGTGAAGGACTATTACAACTTCGCAGTGCAAAATGTCATCGAGCAGCTCTATCGAGCAAATAAAGGCAAGGCTTTAACGGATTTTCCTGTTCGCGAAGGCAAATGGAACATCTATATCAGAAATCCTGAACAACTATCGGAACACGCGGAAACGGTTAAAGAGTTGGTTCCGGACACCGTCCTTTCTTTTAAAGGTCTTAAAAATCAATATTCAGCGGACGGTCTCGGTGCCCGCATGGTGCTTTCCACAGAGGGATCGGCAAAGGAAAAAGATCAGCCTTGGCGGCTTATGCCTTATTCTTCGGTTACGGCAATGATTTCGTTTCCCGGAAAATCTCTGAATCAAATTCTTAGCGCTGACGATGTCGTTGTCTCAACGTACGATCCGTCCTTTGTACAGAGCGTCAAAATCGGGAAAACCGTCGTTCCGCTGTCGGCAAATTTCAGCGGCGCTTATGGTCTTTGGCTTGCCAACTCCGACTTTGCCTCTAACTCTCTCAGCACGATTTTCGGACACGGAAACATCATCGATAAGCCTACCGTCTATCTGATGCGTCCTTATCGCAAGGACCTTAGGACCATCATTCTCATTCACGGCTTGGCCAGCAGTCCCGAAGCATGGGTGAACACAGCCAATGAAATCATGGGAGACAAGCTGCTTCGCGATAACTACCAGATTTGGCAAGTCTACTATCCCACAAACATTCCGCTCCTAATCAACCGCCAGGAGATTGCGCAGGCAATCAATCGAACCATTGATCATTTTGATCCGTCACGTACAAATCCGGCCAGTAAAGACATCACGCTTATCGGACATAGCATGGGTGGGATCCTCACGAGACTCCTCGTTTCCGACTCAGGCAACACGATCATCGATGCCCTAGAGCAGAAATATCCTCAGGCATCTGAAAAAATCAACCAAATGGATCCGAAATTCAAGAGTATTCTTCGGTTCAAACCCCTCCAAGGCGTATCAACCGCAATATTTTTAGCGGCTCCTCATCAAGGAACTCCTTACGCTGACGCAAGCTGGGCGAGATACCTCGCATCCTTTGTCAAGCTGCCGCTCTCAATCGTGAATAAGCTTGGAGAAATGACGCTGATGATATTTGGTCAGGACTTACCGCGAGAAATTAACATGACGGGCGTGGACAACTTGTCTGCCAAGGATCCTACGATTCGTGTTTTGGCCAAACTCCCAATATCTCGAAATGTGACGTACTACTCCATCATCGGACGAGAAAACCCTGAAGGTCCATTGGAAGAGTCTTCTGACGGAATCGTACCTTACTGGAGTTCTCATTTGGACGGTGCGGCCAGTGAGAAAGTCATCGTTTCCGGCCATTCCGTCCAGGAAACGCCCGAAGCAATTATTGAACTAAGAAAAATTCTGAGAAATCAACTCGTTGATCAGAATGTCTCGCAACGTACAAAGGCCGTGAAGGCTAATTGATGCCGGAGATTTTTCCTACAGCGGTTTTTCCAGACCTGAGCGCTCTGTTCGTCCAGATGACAAAACCTCAGAGAGAATGGAAAATTTCTTCTCTCCTAGGAATACGTCCAACAGCAGCTATAAATGCGGCATTCGGAATTTTTTAGAAGTTTGCTATCGGTTCTGCCAAGAAATCCACAAGATTTCTTACCTTGATGCCCTCAATGTCTCCTGTCATCAAATCTGACAAAGTGAGTACGAGTTTCGGGTAGTTGTCTTTGATCTGCTTGAGCGGTGCTATTTCTCGCTCTAAATTTTCCGGTGTTAATTGGTAGCAGACTTGAACATAGAGAACCTCCTCGTCCTTTGAGGCCACAAAGTCCACTTCTAATGTTCCCATCTTTCCTACGGAGACTCGAAAACCTTTTTGTCGCAGATTGAGGTAGAGGAGGTTCTCTAAGATGCCGGCGATATCCGACGGTCGATACCCGAGAACAGAATTTCTGATCCCCACGTCTGCAGCGTAGATCTTTTCTTGCGTCTCCAGATACTTCTTGCCTTTAAGGTCAAAGCGTTTCACACGTTCGATGACAAAAGCATTCTCTAAGTAGTCGAGGTAGTTATAGGTAGTTTCAACGCCTAATTTTCGACCTTGGCTCTTCAAGAAGTCTGAGATGTTTTTGGCGGAAAAAGTACTGCCGACGTTGTCAAAAATGAATTGGATGATTCGATTCAATAGTTCGGTATCGCGGATGTTATTTCGAGAGACGACGTCTTTCAGCAGAACGGAATTGAAAACATCGTTGAGATATTGAGCGGTAGCCCGAGGAGATGCCTGAAGCTCGTGAAGTCCCGGCAAGCCGCCGAACCTCAGAAAAGCATCGAAGGATTTATGAATGTCTTCGCCACTATCTTTTCTGAATTCTAAAAACTCGTCAAAGGAAAGCGGAAACATCTGAATTTCAACATAGCGGCCGGCGTTGTTAACTCTCCCGACAGAAGTCTTGCATTCGAGCCGGTCAGAACAATTTCGCACTCACAATCGACCCGCAAGGCGTTTACGGCCTTCTCCCACTCCTTAACGTTTTGAATCTCGTCAAAAAGCAAATGCATTTTTGTTCCGGCTTGAGAAGAGAGTCCACAGACATAATCATAGAGGGGCTGAGATTCCGTAAGGTTCGAGTATTTGAGAGATTCAAAATTGATATAGACAATATTCTTTTCCTCGATTTTCTTTTCACTAATCAGCCAATCTCTGTAGAGTTTGAGCAATGAACTCTTTCCTGAACGTCTCATTCCTGTAATCACGCGAACAAGTTCTGAACCGTGAAAAGAGGTGAGCTGATTAAGATAACGGTCACGAGGAAAAATCGTCATGATTCTTTCATACAAGAAAATTTAGGCCTGATTCTCAAAAGTTTCTTTTATAAAAGAAATTTTCTAAATTATAAATAAAATTTTCGATATAAAAGAAACGTCCTCTTATCCAACTATAAGGAGATAGAACTTTTCTTGAAAAAGGCAGCCCCTGATGAAGTTTTCCCTTCCGAAACGATTTGTAAAATTTAGGTGTATACTTTCGTCACATTTCGACGAAGTCCCTATCGTCTAGAGGCCTAGGACATGACCCTCTCAAGGTCAGAACATGGGTTCGAATCCCATTGGGGACGCCACAAAAATCACGAGTCTTTTTCCAATTCCTATCCATAGACTTACCGTCATCCCATGTTTTCTGCTTGAATAATCCAATTAGGAAACATCAACTTTGGGAAATTTATATTCTCTACCTCAGCGTTATAACTAATTCCTTTCCTAACGCCCTTAAGGCCTTCTGGATCGTATCTATTTTTGTAGCATGACGGATATCTGTAAGTCTTGTGACTTCTTGAGGTTTGACCTTCATTTTTCTAGCCAAATCTATAGGACGCACATTTGCTTGAACCATAGTATTCAGCAGCAACACCTTGGCAACCACGGAAGCAGGCAACTCAATTGCAATTTCTCCGCTTTTAACGGTGGAACCGACCGGAAAAGCCTTCCGATCTTCTATATAGAAGTCAATAGCCGAAATCAGTGCATCGCGAGCATTGTTTTTAAGCTCTTCTAAATCCCATGCTTCGGTAATAGCTTCCGGGACATCACGGAACTTGGCAATGAACCCGCCTTCATTATTCGACTCGACGGTTGCCGGATAAAGATAGTTTGACAAGTTGGTTCCTTTAACCTTTGGCGCGGCGCCCCAAGAAAAGCCTTACTCACTTCAGAGGTCTATCTGATTCTTTCTACTACAACCAAAAAAAACACTTCTCACATTAACCGCAAACTTATTGTTTGGATGCTTGACCTGCGGCTCTGTGAAGATAGTCTTCTTCGAAGCAGAAACAAAATCCGGCACCCTCCTAAAGCCGAACCGTTCTCAAGCTCAGTAGAAGCTATTCGCATAATTGTTATAAGCAATTTTGTTTATTTTATAATCTTTTTGGTTTATAGGATTCTCTTTAATTTTTTATCGTTGAATTAATTCGGGTTAAATCCAACAACAAAGACTACATTCCCTATGCAAAATGTTTCTTGTTGTTAATTGCAGATCAGGCTAGGTCTTGCGCATCTCCGTGCAAGTTCCTTCAACGTTCGCCGTCGTTGTGATCATTATTCATCGCTGCGAATGTTGAGGACGCATCGTTCGCAGCGTCACGGAGGCTTTATCAACTAGGCCCTTAAATCACCGTCATTCATGACGGTGATTTAAGGGCCCCACAGACTCGTGGTTCGGCATATTTTGATACCTGATTTGTCGGTGGAAATAGAGGGCCCATCACGGCTGATTTCGGAATAAGGGAAACGGAACCAAAGATATTTCTCCCCATAATTTACCGTATCGTTTTTCCCTATGATGCAGCTTATCCGACTCCGTTACAATGGGTTATTACAGTGGGGGAACATAAGTGTTAATCAGGCGCGGTTTCAAATTTCAACTAAAACCAAATGGGATGCAGATTCAACTGATGAAGCAATTCTGTGGCTGCGCCCGTTACGTCTACAACCGCACCTTGTCCCTGGAAAAGTCACTCTATAAGAAAGACAGCAAGCATTCTTTCAAATACACAGAGGCAGCCAATAGACTCCCTGAATGGAAAAAGAAAAATCCTTTTTTAAAACAGTGTCACAGCCAAGTTCTTCAGCAATCGCTGAAGGACCTGGATCAGGCTTACACCAATTTTTTTCGGAAACAGTCTAATTTTCCGAAGTACAAGAAAAAATTCCGACATGACTCCATCAGATTTCCCCAGGGCGTTGAACTTGATGAGGCTAAGCAACAGATTAGATTGCCGAAAATCGGCTGGGTAGGATATCGGAAAAGCCGGGACATCATCGGTAGGATAAAGAATGTCACTGTCAGCCGACGCGGGGAGAAATGGGATGTCAGCATACAGACTGAGTATGAAGTCGTCTCATCTGCTCCGAATCCTTCTGAAATAGGAATAGATATGGGAGTTAAACGTTTTGCGACTCTGTCAAACGGTGACTTCGTTGAACCTCTAAACGCTTTTAAGCAGGAGCAGGAAAAACTTGCAAAACTTCAAAGAAAGCTTGCGAGACAAAAGAAAGGAAGCAGAAACAGCAGAAAGACAAAGCGAAAAATTGCTCGATTGCACCGCTATATAGCCGACAGCCGAAGAGATTTTCTTCACAAGATTTCGACAAAGATAGCTAAAAACCACAGCATCATATACGTCGAGGATCTGAAAGTCTCGAATATGTCCGCTTCTGCCAGTGGAACAAAAGAATCCCCGGGCAAAAACGTTAGGCAAAAAAGCGGACTGAATCGATCCATTTTGGATCAGGGATGGTATGGCTTTTTCCAGATGCTCTCCTACAAATTAGAGCAGAGAGGAGGAAAGCTGATAAAAGTTGATCCCAGAAACACGAGCAGAACTTGTCCGCGGTGCGGACTTGTCTCGGCAGAGAATAGAAAATCGCAAGCAACCTTTGCATGCATTGGCTGCGGTTACCGCTCCAACGCAGATGAGGTCGGAGCGATAAATATATTAAGGGCCGGACGGGCCCGGTTAGCCTGTGGCATGAGTGGTGCAGTAAGGCCGCTGTCAGCAGGAACCCAAAGAGACCGACTGCAGCATTAGGCTACGGCCGCTGCAGAGGTAGTATGGAATCCTCGTCATTTATGACGAGGAGGATGTCAATCGTCTTAACAAATTCGTTTTAGGAAAGTCCGCCAAACCGAAAGACCAGCATCCTGAGGAAATTAGGATCTCGGTTGATGCCGACAATGCATCGAAGGACGATGCCGATCTCTTCCTTCAAAATGATTGCGCTCTAAAAGACATAACCTCAGAAGTTCTTTTGACTGTCGTCTCACCAATGCTAGACGGAAATCAAACAGGCTGGCGCTTCAGTGAAGGGGATGGCAGCTCGGAGTTTGCAGCAGACGTTGAAGACGCCGATTTTCTCCAAACAGTAAGAACCGGCAAAGTTTCTTGGACCAAAGGAACATGTGTATTGGCTTCCCTGAAAAGTTTGCAAGTCAAAACAAACGACGGTGCCAAAACCAAACGTACTGTCCTGAAGATCAAAGAAGTAATTCAGCCTTTATCATCTGAGTAAATTAAGTAAGCCTTTTGTAATTTTTTTGCTGGAAGCCCTGGTGTCTGATAACTCTAAAAGTAAAAAGCGTTCATGGACCGCTAAATTAATCCTTTGCGCCTTGCTCGCTTTCTTTTTATTCGAGCTTCAGTACGTAGGCCGAATCGTCCTCTTCGACTTCGTCAATCCGTCTTCTAGTCCCTACATCCGCGCCGAACAGGAAAGACTGCTGGAAGAAGGCAAGCATTCGGTCCTTTACCAATGGGTCGACTACGATCAAATTTCTCCGTATTTGATCCGAGCCGTCGTAGCCGCCGAAGATGCGGATTTCATGCACCATCACGGACTGCGCTGGGACGCCATTAAAACGGCGGCGGAAAGAAACCTGCTCTCGGACAAGCGCGCCCCCGGCGGATCGACCCTGACTCAGCAGACTGTAAAAAACCTCTTCCTGTCCCACGACAGAAGCTACTTCAGAAAAGCCCAGGAAATCATCCTGACGCCGATCGTTGAAAGCATCTGGGGTAAGAAAAGAATCCTTGAGATCTATTTAAATATCGCTGAGTTCGGCAATGGAATCTTCGGCGCTCAAGCCGCTGCC
>OHLZ01000770.1_pt1 | contig 9370 bp, 7 predicted proteins | sample 1569211 | NCBI WGS metagenome assembly OHLZ01 (sample SAMEA3879606, study PRJEB24766) | human gut metagenome | biome: human-associated habitat; feature: feces | place: USA | collected 1985/1987
CTGATAATGTTGCTCAGAATATCGTCATCGTAATATTCCAGATGCAAGTTAATACCGAACCGGGCACGCAGAGGTGCCGTCAGTAATCCGCTCCGGGTAGTGGCTCCCACCAATGTAAACGGGTTCAGATCGATCTGGATACTACGCGCCGAGGGGCCCTTGTCGATCATAATATCGATCCGGTAATCCTCCATGGCCGAATACAGATATTCCTCCACTACCGGTGAAAGGCGGTGAATCTCATCGATAAACAGCACGTCGTTAGGTTCGAGACTGGTTAAGACGCCGGCCAAATCACCCGGTTTGTCGAGTACCGGTCCGGAAGTTACCTTAAATCCTACTCCCAGTTCGTTGGCTATAATGTTCGATAAAGTGGTTTTACCCAATCCGGGGGGGCCGTGAAGCAATACATGGTCCAGTGCTTCTGCTCTCAAACGAGCTGCCTTGACAAAAATACGGAGATTATCTACCACTTTATCCTGTCCATTGAAGTCTTCGAAACTCAATGGCCGGAGGGCATTTTCAAAATCCCGCTCTCTGCTGGTCAGCTGATGATCACGTATATTAAAATCTTCTTCCATTCCTTTTTTATAAATAGGTAGCAAAGATATAGATTTCGCTACATAGTAAGGCAGAGTTTCACAGAGTTTTTCCTTTACGAAGTACGTTTAAGCTTTGTTTAGGCTAAGACAAGCCCAAAGGTTCCTCCGACAAATCTGCCGTTCTTTATTGTCTGACTCCGGACAGCTGATCTCTTTCGCTGCACCGGAACTTATATCCCGTACAAAGTTTTCCAACGGTTCTCTCTCGGAAGCAGTTCAAGCCAATGGTTCTTCTGTCGGACATTTTCATTACACACCGACCTCACTTCCGGTTCTGAAAGCCCATTTCTCCTCCGTTCAATGCGGATCATCGCTCCATATACAACTTCCGCTCCTCGTCCGTGAGCTTCTCTATGGAATAACGCAGCATAGTGCGGGGCATCACTTTGCTATATTTATCCAGAAACTGCAACAGCAGGGTCTTGTCCCGCTTGCCCATTTCACGCAGCATCCAGCCTATAGCCTTCCGCATCAAGTCATGTTTGTGTTGCAGCAACAATTCCGAAAGACGGAGAATATCGATGAAATCGTTATTCCGGATGAAGGTAACCGTAGATACGACAGCAATACGCTGATCCCACAGCAGAGTACTTTCCGCCAGCCGATAAAGATCATCACGCGACTTATCCTTTAGGTATTCACCCACAATATATGGTGCCGACAGGTCCACAAGGTCCCAATTATTTATGCGCTCCGTCTGCGACAGATAAAAACGGTAGATCGCTTCCCGCTCCTCTCCACCACTTTTCTTAAACCGCTCCACCATCATCAGTAATGCACATAAGCGACATTCATGCCATTCGGATTGTAAAAGCTCCGCCATCACCTCAAAAGGCGCGTTCTTATACTTCTTCGCTACAAGCCGGGTTGCAGGAACCACTATTCCAAGAAACCGGTCGCCTTCACCATATTGCCCCTTGCCGGTTTTAAAGAATCCGGGAAGATATTCCCTTTTTACCGGATCAATATAAGTCTCCAGTTCTTTTTGAATTTCTATCGCTTTCATCGGGATATTTGAGTCTACAAAGTTATATACGGACAAAAATAGTCAAAAAAGCCGCAATGAGTGGAAACATATTCTTAATTTTGTAGGAAAATTAACGGGCATATTTATGGTTTTAAATTACATCTGGATCGCATTCTTCGTGATTGCTTTCGTAGTTGCCGTCTGCAAACTTTTGTTCTTCGGCGATACCCAAATATTCACAGAGATCATCAACTCCACCTTCGATTCATCTAAAACGGCATTCGAAATCTCTCTCGGCCTGACAGGTGTGTTGTCGCTTTGGCTCGGTGTAATGAAGATTGGCGAGAACAGCGGCCTGATTAATGCCCTTTCACGCTGGCTGAGTCCGGTCTTCTGCCGCTTGTTTCCGGACATTCCGAAAGGACATCCGGTCATGGGATCTATTTTCATGAATATGTCCGCCAATATGCTGGGGCTTGACAATGCTGCCACTCCCATGGGACTGAAAGCTATGAAAGAGCTGCAAGAATTGAATCCGAAAAAAGACACAGCCAGCAACCCGATGATTATGTTCCTGGTGATTAACACTTCGGGACTGATCATTATCCCGATCAGCATCATGGTCTACCGGGCTCAAATGGGAGCGGCCCAACCTACAGACATCTTCATCCCTATCCTGCTAAGCACCTTCATCTCTACACTCGTAGGAGTCATTGCCGTCAGCATCTCCCAACGCATCAACCTGATAAACAAAGCTATATTGACACTAATGGGTTGCCTTAGCCTTTTCTTCGGCGGAATTATCTATCTGACAACTACACTTTCCCGTGAAGAGATGGGAGTTTATTCCACTCTGATTGCTAATGTAATCTTATTCTCGGTCATTTTACTGTTCATTATAGCAGGTATCCGGAAAAAAATCAATGTGTACGACTCCTTTGTCGAAGGAGCCAAAGAGGGATTCACCACTGCGGTCCGGATCATCCCCTATCTGGTGGCTTTTCTCGTTGGAATCGCTGTTTTCCGCACCTCGGGTGCCATGGATATACTGGTCGGCGGCATTGGGGCAATCGTAGAATTTTGCGGACTGGACACCGGCTTTGTGGGAGCACTGCCAACGGCCTTAATGAAGTCACTGAGCGGCAGCGGTGCCAATGGCCTGATGATCGACACCATGAAACAGTTTGGACCCGATTCATTTGTCGGACGTGTCAGTTGTGTCGTTCGCGGTGCATCGGACACCACCTTCTATATTTTAGCAGTATATTTTGGAAGCGTAGGCATCACGAAAACACGTAATGCGGTCACGTGCGGACTGATTGCCGACTTTGCCGGAATTATTGCAGCCATTTTAATCAGTTACTTATTTTTCTTTTAAAAAGAACATCAACAAGAATTAGGTATCCAAGGGCTATCTCCGGCAGAAATCCGTAACGACAGTTCGGCAGCATTGGGATGGTTGAAAGTACCGGAGTGTCTAAAGTAGTTATTCACTTAGAGATATTCCGTCAAAGAGCTATTATGACAGTTGACTTCACAAACTTTACCATGTTCTGCATACACCAAAAATTCTGATGTTAACTTCTCCAAAGACTCTGACAACTAGAGTCCAGAAAAAGTATACCTAAAAAATCTACTAAAGGAAGACAGATTATTCTGATAATAAACATCTTACATTATAAAATCTTGTTTCAAAAAACGTACGTCTGATGCAACAAAGATAAGACGCTTTTTTTGTCTGTGCAAACATTTCTGCATCATTGTAACAGTCAGTCATTTATCTCTTTTACGTATATTCTGTGCGAGAACTAAAGATTGTGTTTCAAAAGACGTACGTTTTTTGAAACACCATTGTGTATTCAAGACCGTTATATCTGATTGTAATACACAAACTTACGCATAATAAAAGTTGTATCAAACAGTCTTTCCGGACTCATACGAAGATGTATAGGTCCGCAATGCGTCTTTGATACGATTATTCACTTTAATATCTTAGTATATGAATAGAACTTTTATTATGCGAGAGTGTCTCGGTAAAGCCTTATGGCTGTGTTTTTGCCTTTCGATAACAGGATGTGCGGAAGATGACAGAATGACTCCCCTGTCTGCTGACAGCGGGGATACTGCCGACGAGTTAATTCCTATCCATATCAGTCTGACGGGTGACAACGACTATCATTCTTCCTCTTTTAACGACGCTTCGACCCGTAGCCACTCTCCCCTGATCGCCGAATGGGTGGGGGTAAAAGCTTTCTCACCTACACGCACAGGAGAGCAACCGGACTATGAAGGTCCACGGATAGCCTCGATGGAACTGACGGAAGATACCCTGCCCCGTGTAAGTACCCGTGCAACAGTGCCTGCGGGAGTCTATTTCCGGCTGATTGTTTTCCGGAAGTCCGGAAATAACTATGTCTTCCAGTCGGTTGCCGATTACGCCTCCAATGGTACGGGCACTCCTGTACTCAAACAAGGGAGACTGCTGACACGCTCCGGAACGATACGTGTGGTGGGTTACTCCTTTAATACCACTACAGCTGCCGACTTGGGAACTATGCCTTCCACGTATGCCTACAACAGCAGCACAGTGTCTATCCCTAACATGAGCAAGGACTTCATGACCTTCGATTCCGGAGATATAACGAATGTAAATAGCCTCAGCCACAATCTTCTTCCGGTGAGCTTCAGCCAGAAGCTATGTAAATTGACGATTACCATCAGTCCTACCGGATTTCCAAGCAATACGATCACCAATTGCACGGGTGTATACGTAAAGCAAGGGGGAAACTCCACATCATGGAAGATCGGTCCTTCGACCAATGTGGTAGCCGCCAACACGAATAATACGACGGCATTCAGTCCGAGCACGACCCTGAGTACAACCATACGCATGGTTCCGTTTGCAGGGGCAAGGACCATTACAGTGCATTTCAATACGCTGACAATAAGCGGACGGACCGTGCCCAACAATACGGAAATCACCTCCACCCAAAGCGTGCAACTGAAAGAGGGAAAAAGCTATACGATGAAAATACAGTTTAAGAAAACCATCGGAATTAATGTACCCTCCGGAAGTATCAATTTAACTACAAATGGTTGTTCCTCAGCCGATAAAACAGCGTTAGCCAAGCTGATCTGGGCAGACGGGAATCTGAAAAGCACAGGATCTGCTAATTATGTGTGGGGGACTTATTCAGAATATGGATATTATTACACATGGAAAAGTACATATACGGGAAATACATCACTCAATAATACCGATCCTTGCCCAAAACTTAAAAGTGATTACGGAACGGGGTGGCGTACCCCTTCAAAAGATGAAATGGACAAGTTATCCAGATGTACGAATAAAGCTGTTGTAACCAGCGGAGGTAATAAGGGATTTTGGTTTATGAACTCAACAATAGGACTTTTCTTACCATTTGGTGGATCTCACGGTGGCGCTACAGGAAGTAAGACAACTCCTCCAGGCAATGCCGGTTCAGAAGGAGCTTACTGGTGCCTTGATGCTAATGGTTCAACATATGGTTATCTACTATATTTTACTACTGGTGGTGAATCCCGAACGGGCCACTATCCAAAGACTAATGGACAATCTGTCCGTTGTGTGAAAAACAAATAATAATATTCACTTTTAAACTTAACAAATCATGAAAACCGAACTTAAAGGCTGGCTTGCGGACAATACCGTGACCACCGACAACAAAGAAGACAAAATCCTGGTATTGGAAAGCGCCGGAAACCTGACACTATCCGATGTACTGGATGAAATGAAGAAAGAAGATACCGGCTTGCGGGCAGAGACTTTAAAGCATGCCGTCGATCTCTTTCAGCGTACGGTATCGGAATTGGTACTGAACGGATACTCTGTCAATACGGGGCTTTTTCGTGCCGTACCACAGTTTCGCGGGGTAATAGACGGTGGAGTATGGAATCCTGAGAGAAATTCTATCTATGTTTCCTTCAATCAGGATAAGGATTTACGTGAAGCTATCGCACGAACCGGCGTGAAAATTCTGGGAGCCAAAGGTGACTCGGCCTACTTCATCGGTGGTGAAGACGCCGCCACCCGTGCTACGGACGGTAGTGCAACTGCGGGACGTAACTATCGTCTGCAAGGAAAGAATATTAAAATAACTGGTACAGATCCTGCCGTAGGTATCGTCTTGATTGATGAAAAAGGCACGGAAACGAAGCTACCGATGGATATGATAGCAGTAAACAACCCTTCGGAAGTACTGGTACTCCTACCGGCAGACCTGACAGACGGAATATACAAACTGCGACTGACCACACAATATACCAGTGGCAACCGGCAACTGAAGACACCACATGTCATCAGCCAAACCATCGTAATAGGCAATACAACCGAGGGCGACGGAGATATTGTGGACGACCCGACAGCATAAATCATACCGCATCGCTTCCCTTATGCAGGGGTGCATCGATATCTTGTGCAGTTCTGCACAAGGTGCCGGTGCACCCCTGCACAATGCGGCAATGCAACCAAGCTCTAAAATTACTGATAAACCTGTACCGGAAGTTCTCCCCTTAAAGCCCCCAAAGCATTCAATGCCAAAGCCTCCATCTCATCTTCTCCCGGATACACGAAAACGGGAGCAAGGAAAGAGATACGTTCCCTTAAACGGGAAATTACATAATCGGAATAGGCAATGCCTCCGGTCAGCAGGATGGCGTCTACCTTTCCACATAAAACAGTAGAGGCAGCACCGATACTTTTGGCCACATTGTAGATCATGGCATCGAGCACCAACCGGGCATGGTCATCACCTGCCTCAATGAACTGAATAATGGCAGGAATATCAGTAGTTCCCAAATGGGCGGTAAGCCCGGCACGACCCGAAATTCGTTTCTTCAATTCATCTTTGGTGAATTTCCCGCTGAAACAAAGGTCTATCAGTTGTCCGGCAGGAAGAGTTCCGGCTCTTTCGGGTGAGAAAGGCCCTTCGCCATCCAATGCATTATTGGCATCGACTGCACGCCCATGACGATGGACTGCAACGGAAATGCCTCCTCCCAAATGGCAGACGATCAAATCAAGATCTTCATAACGAGTGCCATGTTCGGCAGCATAACGACGGGCAATAGCTTTCTGATTCAGTGCATGCCAGATAGTGATACGCGGCATCAAAGGCGAACCGGTAATACGGGCAACCTCTTCCAGTTCGTCCACCACACCCGGATCTGCAATAAACGCCCGGCATCCGGGTAAAGCTGCGGCCAATTCATCGGCTATCAAACCTCCCAGATTGCAGGCATGTGTACGCATAGCGTGAAGGGTATCCCGCTTCATGGCTTCGTTAACCTCATAAACTCCACCGGGAATAGGCTTCACCAAGCCTCCGCGTCCAATGACAGCATCGAACCGGAAAGGAATATCGTTTACCTCCAACTCTCGGAGAACAAGCGATTTACGAAATTCGAACTGATCGATCACCCGGGGGAAGGCAGACAACTCTTCCACCGTATGGCGAATGTTGCGTACCAACAAAGGAGTTTCATTTTCATAAACAGCGATCTTTGTTGAAGTGGAACCGGGATTGATAACAAGGAGCCTTTCCCCCCGTCCATTCTTCACAGAAGACGGAGTAGAGCTTATATTCAGTTTATCCATATTCTTAGTTTAATTATGATCATCATTCGGAGCATCTTCCTCTCTCTGCCGACCGGGTAGAAGCCGTCAGGCACGCCATCGCAATACTATAATACTTGGAAAGTCCGGAATCACTGCGTGACGGTAACACCACCGGGCAAATGGGGCCTTGCAGCAATCCTGCCATATCGGCTTTGGCAAACAACGAAACAGATTTATAGAAAGCATTGCCCGACTCGATATTGGGGAATATCAATACATCGGCCTGTCCGTTGATGGGCGATACAATTCCTTTAATATCCCCGCTGGCCTGCTCGCAAGAGGTGCGTACATCCAACGGACCATCGATAATCACATTACCAAACTCTCCGGCTTCGGCCAACTCCACAATATTAACATAATCGAGCGAATGGGGAAACTTGGCACTTACCTTCTCCGTACAATGGATCAAAGAGATACGGGGTTGTTCTATCCCAAACCGCCGGCAAGTACAGATGGCATACCATATCATCTCAATGCGTTGTTGCAAAGTGGGACGAGGAATAACAGCAGCATCTGAGAAGAACAATAATTTATCATACGTCGGAATCTGCATTACGGCCAAATGAGTCAGAATCTTCCCCTTAGGCAGCAAGCCTTTCTCCTTGTCGAGAATGGCATGAAGCAAATTGTCAGTATTGATAATACCTTTCATCAGAATATCGGCTCCCCCTTCCCGAACAATACGAACAGCTTCACGCGCTGCCTCATCGGGATCTTCAATGTGAAGGGTCTTCACATATTCCGGGTACTTCTGCAGACTGGGATACTTTTGCAGGATGGCCGAGTCACCAATCATCAGGAATTCCGCAATCTCTTCGTCGAGTGCACGGGCAATGGCATATTCTGTATTCGGATCGTTGGCACAGACAACGGCAATCCGTTTTCGCCGGTTTAAGGTTTTGAGATGGGCTGTCAGTTGGTCAAAGTTTCTAATAGGTTCCATAACGTTAGATTTTTAGCAAATATCAGAAAAAGGATCGAGAAGTACATCATGGAATACTGAAAAAATAGACAAACCGAGTAACATTTTGATATAATACAACGCTTTCATTTCTACGGATGCAGGTAATTTCGTTTTTTAATGTAAATTTGTGTCCTGTTAAACTCCTATAATCAAACAGAACCATGAAAACAAAAACATTTCTCGCTCTTTTCTGCCTGTTGTGTATCAGTTCAGGCTTTTCATCGTGCCAACGTCATTCATCCGACCAGTGGAAATTGGTTTGGGAAGATAATTTCGACCAGAAAACAGGCTTTGATCCACAGGTCTGGAGTAAAATACCACGTGGCAAATCAGACTGGAATAACTATATGACCGACTTCGATTCCTGTTTCGACATGCGTGACGGCAATATGGTGCTGCGAGGCATCATCAATCACAGCCAGCCCAATGATACAGCACCCTATCTGACCGGAGGAATCTACACCAAAGGGAAAAAAGCATTCAGCAACGGACGCCTCGAAATACGCGCCAAACTGAACGGTGCACGTGGTGAGTGGCCAGCCATCTGGATGCTCCCGATAGATGCTCCCTGGCCGATGGGTGGAGAAATCGATATCATGGAACGTCTGAATCACGATACAATCGCTTATCAGACTATACATACCAATTATACGCACAATCTGGGTATCAAAGACAATCCGTTATCACACTCCGTAGGTGCGATCAATCCCGACGACTACAATGTATATTCAGTAGAAATGTATCCGGACAGCATTGCATTCTATATCAATGACACACATACTTTCACCTATCCCCGCATCGAAACAGACAAAGAAGGGCAGTTTCCTTTCGACCAGCCTTTCTATCTACTGATCGACATGCAGTTGGGTGGCTCGTGGGTAGGGGCTGTAGACCCGAAAGAACTTCCGGTGGAGATGTATGTAGATTGGGTAAGATTCTATCAGAAAGAGAAATAGAACCTTTTTACCCTACAAGCGTTAAAGACAAATCAGATATCAGCTTATTAAATCACTTTATTAAATGAACTTACAATTTCCCCCATTTCTGCACGAAGGCGATAAAGTAGCCATCGTATCGCCTTCAAGCAAAATAGACAGTATATTCCTGAAAGGTGCCAAGACGCGTCTCAGCTCCTGGGGACTTACTCCTGTCATGGGAGATCATGTCCGAAGTTCATGGGG
>OHLZ01000774.1_pt1 | contig 9354 bp, 8 predicted proteins | sample 1569211 | NCBI WGS metagenome assembly OHLZ01 (sample SAMEA3879606, study PRJEB24766) | human gut metagenome | biome: human-associated habitat; feature: feces | place: USA | collected 1985/1987
GCATGGCTCTGGCCGCTGCCCTCGGCGGTGATGAGGCCGAGGATGCGGCCCGCCGGGACGCTGAACAGATCGGTGGGCATGAGCAGGTCAGACGCAAGGATGACCGGGTGGTCGAGGGCCAGCCAGCTGCGGAGCCGGTGGCAGAGGATGTTGGTGACGCGCTGGGTCACGTCGAGGATGTCCACGCTCCGCAGCTGCATATAGGCGTTGTCCTTCATGGCGGCCAGCTGGGCGGCGTAGCGGCGGCCCACACGGTCCATCGCCTCGGCGGCACCGACGCCGGCTTTTATCTGGAAAGCCACCTCATTCATGAAGCCCTCGTCTTCCAGCATCATGCTCTGGAACAGGAAGATGGCCTGCTCCGAGGGCGCGGCGCGGCCGGCCATCTCGTCCAGCTCCTGCTGAGCGACCTTGATGGCGTCTTCCAGCGCCTGCTTTTCCTGTTCGGGGTGGAAAGGCCCCTCGTCGAACACCAGCGGCGGGCGGTCCAGCCGGCTGACCTGGCCCAGCACGAGGCCGGGCGATGCGGTAAAGCCCTTATATACCTTCATGTTTCCATCTCCTCCGGCGGTACTCTGCCGGTCAGCGCCCGGCAGACCAGTGCCTGCAAAAAGGTGTTGGGCAGCAGAGCGGCCCGCGCGGCCTGCGCCGGGCCTGCTTCACCCTCGAACAGCGGCTCGAAGCTCCTGAGGCGCTCGAAGTCGCATTTTGCAAGGAAAGCTTCTCCCAAAGTACGGGTGGTGTAGTAGGGGGCGGGGTCTACGCCCACGTCCTCGGCCGCGGCTTCCAGCGGGGCAAGCTCTGCATCCGAGAGTTTTGCCAGCAAGAGAGCCGCGTCTGCCGTCAGGGTGGAGGGGTGCTTTTCCCTCACGTCCTTCTGGACGGCCTCGAAGGCCGCATGGAATGCGGCGGCATCCGCGCTGCTCTCAGCCCCGCTGTCCACAGCGTAGGCGCAGCCCCGCAGCCGCCCGAAGGCCCGCAATGTATCGTGGTAGCCCAGCTCGATGTTCCGCCGGGCGGTGGCGGGCTCGAAGTGGAGGATGTCGCCCAGCTCCCAGCAGCTTCGGATGAGGGTGGTGGGCAGGCCGGTGCGGTTGGGGCGGGTGATGCCCACCCCCTCCAGGTCCACACAGACCAGCTCTTCTGCGCCCATCTTCTGGGCCAGCGCGGTGGGCATATTGTCCCGGTAGCCGCCGTCGAGGTAAGACACCCCGTCGATGGTGTGGGCCCGCAGGGCGGGGAAGCAGGCCGCAGAGGCCAGCAGGTAGTCTTTCACCTTCCCCTCGGGGATCTCTTCCAGCGGAAGCTCCCGGGCCTTGAGGGTCTTCTGCTCCACGGTCACGAGGCCCAGCCGGATGGGGCTTTTGCGGAGTTTCTCTTCGTCCAGCACCCGCTCGACGATCGCTTCCAGCGGCGTGACGTCCATGCCGCCCTGAGTCACAGCGTCTTTGAGGAACGCGTGCAGCTCGGAAAGCGGCGCATCCTCGGCGGGCAGCTCCATCACATCCTTGCTGCGGATGGTCAGCCACATATCCCGCGCCACCTCGTACAGGTCCAGCACGAACATGGCACCGTTCAGGCTGCCCACACTGGTGCCGGTGATGATCTGCGGGTGCCAGTCCAGCTCCATCAGAGCCTTCCACACGCCCACCTGATAGCTGCCGCGTGCTCCGCCGCCGGCCAGCACCAGCGCTTTGCACGGAGTGGTTTGGTTTTCCATACTGCCTGCCTCCCTGTCTGTCTTTGCTGAAATTATACCATATTTTCCGGAAAATTTCTCCCCGTTTTTTGGTTCCTCACGGCTTTTATACGGCTAAGATCCGTGGTATACTGGGCAGGAATCATCTTGAAGGAGGAACTTTGCCCCATGCGCTGCAAGCAATGGATCTTTGATATGGACGGCACCCTCACCGACAGCATGACCGTGGTGTGGCAGGGCGCACCGCTGGAGCTGCTGCGCCGCTATGGCCGCACCGCAAGACCCGGCATCCACGATGTTCTTCTGAGCATGGGGATGGTGGAGGGCGCGGAGTATCTCATCCGCACCTACGATCTGCCCCTGACCCTCCGGGACTACGAGCCTGCCATGCGGCAGGTCATCCGGGACCTGTACAAAAAAGTCGAGCTGAAGCCCGGCGTCCGGGAGATGCTGGCCCGGCTGAAAGCCGAGGGCGTGCGGATGTGCATCTGCTCCAACACCTGGGCAGAGCAGTGCGAAGAGGTGCTCACCCGGCTGGGCGTCGCAGACTATTTCGAGTTCTTCTACACCGCGCAGGGCGCGAAGAGCAAGGCTCACCCCGAGGTGTTCCACGAAGTCCTCGAGCGGCTGGGCGGCAGCGGACCCGCCGACGCCGTCGTCTGCGAGGATGCTGTCTACGCCACCCGTACGGCCAGGCAGTGCGGCTTCTACCTCATCGACATCGAGGACGAGACCAGCGCCGCCGATAAGCCCGAATTGCAGCGCCTCGCCGACCAGTACATAACGGATTGGACGCAGCTGGACTGGACAAAATTATAAAGCAATGGGGAGACCCTTCTGGGCCTCCCCATTGCTTTATCGAAACTGCTTTTCCAGATAATCTTTCAGCGCCGTGCGGGCTGCTGGCTCCCGCCCGCGGGGGACAGGGACCCGTGCGCCGCTCTGCATCCAGAACTCGCCCGCCGCCAGCTGGGACACCGCCGCCAGATTGACCACATAGGAGCGGTGGAGCTGGACGAAGCGCTCATCCGCCAAAAGCGGCTGGGCCACCTGCGCGAACGGCACCCGGACAGACAGGGACGGCACATCCTCGCCGCTGGCGAGATGGAAATGCACCACATGGTGGGTACACTCGAGGTATTCGATGTCCGCGAAGGGCAGCACCCGCAGACCCGGCGCCGTGGCTACCGGGATGGCCGGGCCGTACTCCGGCTCGGCGGCCCGGGCCAGCAGAGCGATGAGCTGTTCCGGCGGGACAGGCAGCAATAAATACTGCATGGCGTCCACCCGGTAGGCGCTGTAGGCGTGGGCGGGCGTGTGGGCCAGAAAAGCCAGCGGGCTGCGCCGCCCCCGGCTGCGGAGCGCAGCCGCTGCCCGCAGCGACGCGGCGGCTGCCGGGGACGGCAGCTCAATGAGGTACAGCTCGTACCGCTCCCCGGCGTCGTCCCGGGCCAACAGGGCCTCCGGGCTGTCCAGCTGCTCAATGATGCAGGCGTCGTCCCGCCGGGCATAATAGTCGAGACACTGCCGCTCCACCCGGCTGCGGAGGACGCTGTCCGGGCTGCACACCGCGATATGAAATATCATTCCGAAGCCCCCTTTCGGGCCTGCCGCCGGCGCTTGCTTTTTCGGCCCGGCGGGAGTATCATTGCTCTGAGGAGCCGTTTTCATAAGCATTGCGCACCCCGCTCACGAAAACAGCTTCTGAAAAACAGAAGGAGAAACTGCTATGGAAATGCCTCTCGTCAGCATCATCGTCCCTGTGTACAATGCCCAGAGCCACCTGAGCCGCTGCCTCGAAAGCATCTGCGGGCAGGAGTACAAGAACCTCGAGCTCATCGTCATCAACGACGGCTCCAAAGATAAGAGCCTGCCCGTCTGCGAGGAGTTCCGCAAAAAGGACAGCCGCATCCTGCTGGTGGACAAGGCAAACTCCGGCGTGTCCGACACCCGGAACCTCGGCCTGAAGCTTGCCGGCGGTAAGTACGTCCAGTTCGTGGACAGCGATGACTACATCGCCCCGGACTACACCGCCCGGCTGGTGGAGGCGGCAGAGAAGACCGGTGCCGACCTCGTCATCTCGCCCTACACCATGGTCATCCCCGCCGGGGTGTCGAAGCCGGAACAGGTGCTGGAAAAGATCCAGGACGACCTCGGCGTCATGCACGTTGCACGCCCGCCGGAGAACCGGGAATACGGTTTTCTGCCCGAGGGCGTCTACGACAAGGACACCTTCGCCCGCCGCCTGATGGATAAGCCCGCCTCTTACTTTTACAGCGTGCTCTGGAACAAGCTCTACCGCCGCGACATCCTCACCCGGCACGACATCCGCTTTACCAGCGAGATGCGCTGGGCCGAAGACCTCGTGTTCAACATGCAGTATATCCAGTACGCCGAGGTCTTTGCGTCCATCCCGCAGCCCGGCTACTACTACGTCCAGAACCCTCAGAGCATCTGCCACACCCAGATAAAGCCCGCCGCTCTGGTGCAGAATAAGATCCAGGTGTTCCACTACTACAAGGACCTCTACACCCGGCTTGGGATGTATGAGCAGGTGCGGCCCCAGCTCTACAAATTCCTCATCGACATTGCCGAGAGCACTTACCCCTCCGGCCCCTTCAAGAAGGTCATCGACGAGGCGAAGGCCTACTGGAAAGAGCACAAGGCAGAGATCTCATCCTAAAGAAAAGCGGGAGGCCCCTGCGGGGCCTCCCGCTTTTTTATTTACGCTCCGATGGCGGCACACTTCCTGGCCAGCCAGTCGCGCTCGTCCTCGGTCAGGCGGGGAGCCAGCTTCTCGAAGACCTCGCGGTGGTAGGCGTTCAGCCAATCCAGCTCGTCGCGGCTCAGAACGCCCGGGACGATGGGGGAGGTGGCGATCGGCACGAACATGATGGGGCGGAACGCCAGGAACTCGCCGTACTGGTTGGATGCCTTGTGGTAGCACTCCAGCTCATTCTCGATGCGGATGCCCACGACGCCGCCCTCATAGACGCCCGGCTCGTCGGTGACGATCATGCCCGGCTTGAAAACGGTGGTGTTGCGGCCGTTCAGGGCGTGGGGGCCTTCGTGGACGTTGCCCACGTGGCTGACGCTGTGGCCGGTGCCGCAGCGGTAGTTGATCAGGTGCTGCCACAGCGGTTCACGGGCGATGGTGTCGATCATATGGCAGTCGCAGTAGTCCAGCCAGACAGCCCGGGCGATGTCGATGTGGCACTGTAAAGTCCAGGTGTAGAACAGGCGCTCGTCCTCCGTCAGCTCACCCAGCGGGTAGGTGCGGGTGATGTCGGTGGTGCCGTCCATATAGGTCGCGCCGCTGTCCACCAGCAAGAAGCCCTTCTTCTCGAGCTTTGCGTGGTCTTCCTCGGTGGCGTGATAGTGCATCATGGCGGCGTTGGGGCCGTAAGCTGCAATGGTGCCGAAGCTCTCGGTCAGGAACTTGTCCTGTGCGCTGCGGTACTTGTGGAGGATCTCGTCGATGGTCAGCTCGGTCAGCTCTTCGCCGGCGGCCAGACGGTTCTCCAGCTCGATCTGGAAGCGCACCATAGCCACGCCGTCCCGGATGTGAGCCTCGCGGGTGTGAGCCAGCTCGACTTCGTTCTTGACGCCCTTCATGGGCAGCAGGGGGTCGGCCTCGTCCTTGACGGTCAGAGCCGGGTTGGCCTGCAGGGTCTGGTAAACAGCGTAGTTGACGGAAACGGGGTCGGCCAGAACGGTCTGCTCTTCGGTCTGGGCGGCGAGGACGGTAAGCACATCGTCGTACTCGGCCAGCTCCACGCCGTTTGCCTTCAGCTCCGCAGCAGCCTCGGCGCTGACGCGGGCGGTGTTGATGAAGAGGGTCGCCTTATCGGGGGTCACATAGCAGTAAGCCATGGCGTAGGGGGTGCACTGGATGTCCATCGCACGCAGATTGAGCAGCCATGCCAGATTGTCCAGCTTGCCCACCAGCTGTGCGGTGCAGCCCAGCTCAGAGAGCTTCGCACGCAGCTGGCCCAGCTTCTCGGCAGGGGAGAAGCCTGCGTACTCCTTCGGCAGGAGCCATGCCGGGGTGGCGGGCAGGGCGGGACGACCCTCCGTCCACAGCTCATCCTCGAGGTTCAGCAGCTTGATGGTGCCTTTCTTGGCGTCCAGCTCTTTCTGCAGGCTGCGCACCAGACCGCAGGAGGCAGTCAGGCCGCAGAGGCCCAGCGTGCCGCCCTCGGGCAGGACTTTGCCGCAGTACTGCTCGGCGGTCGGCACGCCCGGCTCGCCCATCCGCATCAGCTGGATCTCCGTGCCAGCGATCTCCTTCTCGGCCTGCACGAAGTAACGGCCATCGGCCCAGACAGCGCTCTCGGTCATGGTGACGACGAAGTTGGAGTTCTCGCCGTGGAAGCCGGAGAAGTAGGTCAGGGCAGTGTAGTGGTCGGGCATATACTCGCTGGCGTGCGGGTCTCCCACCGGGATGAGGTAGATGTCCACGCCGTTTGCCTTCATGGCCTCGCGCAGGGCGGCCAGACGCTCGGGAACGGTATTCATGCTCATGTCAAAAAGCCTTCTTTCTTTATTCTGCCGGAAAAACGTCCGGCGGCGATGGTTTGCTGTCCCTTATTGTATCATTCCGGGGCGCAGAATGCAATTCTGCAGGTATCATTTTGGTCCTGCCGCCCGAAAATGCAAGCAAATTGCAAAAAATGTTACAAATTTCTCATCAAAAAGGCCGGTTTGCCATTGACAGCCTTGTTATAATAGGAGTGTAGGAATTTTACGGGTCAGCACTCAGCGGCCCGGACTGCTTGTAAGGCCCGACGGGCCTGCTGGGCAGCGCCTTTGCGGCGTCTGCATGAAAGAAAGAGGCATTTCAGACTATGACCAAGATCGATATTTTCTCCGGCTTCCTTGGCGCCGGTAAGACCACCCTTATCAAGAAGCTCATCAAAGAGTCCTTTGCAGGCCAGAAGGTCGTGCTCATCGAGAACGAGTTCGGCGAGATCGGCATCGACGGCGGCTTTTTGAAGGAGTCCGGCATCCAGATCAATGAGCTGAACGCCGGCTGCATCTGCTGCTCTCTGGTGGGCGATTTCCGCGCCGCTCTGCAGCAGGTGGTGGAGCAGTACCACCCCGACCGCATCGTCATCGAGCCCTCCGGCGTCGGCAAGCTGTCCGACGTGACCCGCGCTGTCGAGGGCGTGGCCGAGCATCTGGATGTTCAGCTGAGCAGCTTCGTCACCGTGGCCGACGTCAACAAGGTCAAGATGTATATGAAGAACTTCGGTGAGTTCTACGACGACCAGATCAGCCACGCAAGCTGCATCATCCTGAGCCGCACCCAGAACGCCACCGAGGAAAAGATCGCCGCCGCTGTGGCCATGCTGCGCGAGAAGAACCCCACCGCTACCATCGTCACCACCGCCTGGGACGCCCTGACCGGCGAGCAGATCCTGAAGGCCATGTCCACCAAGGACGACTTCAAGGCTGAGCTGATCGCCATGGCTGCCAAGGCCAACGAGGAGCACGCCCACGAGGACGAGGAAGAGGAGCACGAGCACCATCATCACCACGACCATGATGATGACCATGATGAGCATTGCTGCTGCGGCCATCACCATGATGACGACGATGACGAAGACGAGCATGAGCATCATCACCACCACGACCATGATGACCACGACGAGCATTGCTGCTGCGGCCATCATCACCACCATCATCATGGCCACGACGCCGATGAGGTCTTCACCAGCTGGGGCGTCGAGACGGCCAAGAAGTTCTCCAAGGCTGACATTGAGCACGCCCTCACCGAGCTGGACACCGGCAATTACGGCATGATCCTCCGCTCCAAGGGCATCGTGGACGGCGGCGCAGACGGCTGGCTGGAGTTCGACTACGTTCCCGGCGAGTGGGAAGTCCGCGCACGCGGTGCAGACGTCGGCGGCAAGCTGGTGGTCATCGGCTCCAAGCTGGATGAAAAGGCCATCGCCGCACTGTTCGGCTGCTGATCGGCCCCGACCCTGAAAGGATAAAAGATTATGGCAAATGAGATCCCGGTTTACCTGTTTGTGGGCTTCCTCGAGAGCGGCAAGACCAAGTTCATTCAGGAGACCTTTGAAGACCCCAACTTCGACTCCGGCGACAAGACCCTTCTGCTGGTCTGCGAGGAGGGCGAAGAAGAGTACAATGAGAAGAAGTTCGCCTTCCCCGGCGTGACCCTCTACAACCTCGAGGACAAGGCCGAGCTGAACCCCCAGAACCTCGCAAAGCTGGCCAAGGAGGCCGACGCAGGCCGCGTGGTCATCGAGTATAACGGTATGTGGATGCTGCAGGATCTGGCAAACAATCTGCCCGAAAACTGGATCGTCTACCAGTGCATCGCCACCGCCGACGGCACCACCGCGCTGACCTACGCCCGCGACAACTCCATGCGTGCGCTGATGCTGGACAAGATCGCCCGCAGTGAGCTCATCGTCTTCAACCGCGCCGAGGCCGTCAACAACGACGCCGCCCGTCAGGAGCTGCACAAGCTGGTGCGTCAGGCATCCCGCAAGTGCGACATCGCCTACGAGTTCAAGGACGGCAGCGTGGCTTACGACGACATCCCCGACCCCCTGCCCTTCGACATCAACGCCCCGGTCATCGACATCCCGGACGACGATTACGGCATCTGGTACATGGACTGTCAGGACGAGCCCCAGAAGTACGCGGGCAAGACCGTCAAGTTCCTTGCACAGGTCTGCCAGACCAACCGCGCCGGCAAGAACAGCTTCGTGCCCGGCCGCTTTGCCATGACCTGCTGCGTGCAGGATATCCAGTTCGTGGGCTTCCCCTGCAGCTACGACGGCTACAAGGCTCTGGAGCAGCGCAGCTGGGTGCGGGTGACCGCCAAGGTGGGCTACAAGTTCCACAACATCTACCGCGGCAAGGGCCCGGTGCTGACCGCCATTTCGGTGGAGCCTGCCGAAAAGCCGCTGAATGAAGTCGTAACGTTCTCTTAACGTTCTGATCGATCTGTAAACAGGAGGTTCTGGCATGAAAACACTGTTCCGCATTCTGGGCACGGCCGCTGCCGTGGCCGTCACCGGTGCCGCCATCGTGGCACTGGACAAGATCTTGAACCAGAAAGACCCGCTCCATGTGGAGGAGGTCGAGTTCCCCGAAGAAGCCGAGCAGGACGCCGCCGAGGCCGAAAAGACCGCCGAGGCCTACGCCGAAGCAGAGGCCAAAGCAGCGGACGATGCCGCAGAGCAGCCCACCGCCCCGGCCGAAGCCGACGCCCCGGAAGCTCCTGCCGAGCCCGCCCCTGCACAGGAGCCGGCCACGCTGGAGGACACCAGCGAGGAAAAGCCGGTGTATGACCCCGAGGCACCGAACCCCAACCCCGTGGAGGCCGGCCCCGCCGTCGCCCCCAAGGACGAGAACGGCAAGTTCGACGCCACCAAGATCGCTGACGCCAGCGATTTCGGCGACTGGGAAGAGCAGGGCTGCAAGGGCTGATCTCCCGTAACAGCAAAGAGGACGATGCATAACACATCGTCCTCTTTTTTCATTCGCCTCTTGCCAGCTGCTGCAGCTTTGGCTTGTCCAGCACCTGCACGCCGCCGCGGTACAGCCGCACCCAGCCCTCCTGTGCGAAGTATTTGAGCATCCGGCTCACCACCTCGCGGGCAGAGCCCATGTACTTT
>OHLZ01000779.1_pt1 | contig 9276 bp, 8 predicted proteins | sample 1569211 | NCBI WGS metagenome assembly OHLZ01 (sample SAMEA3879606, study PRJEB24766) | human gut metagenome | biome: human-associated habitat; feature: feces | place: USA | collected 1985/1987
TGGATGGGTGCGGCGGCCGGCAGTCCCATCTGCATCTGCACGGTGCTGAAGACCACCCTCTCTTACCACAACCACGGCATGGTGGAGGACTGCTACGGCATCAACCTCCGCCACCTGCAGCGGATGGCCGAGCAGTTCTACGGCGACGACGATCTGGCCATCTGGATGCCTCACACCGACACCGCCCGCGGTCCCTACACCCCCGGTATGCTCCATCGCTGCGCCGTCATGCATAAGGCCATCACCATCCTGATGCTCAAGCTCGAGTGTCAGGTCATCGACCGCAACCCGGATTTCGAGATGCAGGACCGCGACTTCCTGCGCCGCATCAACTGGGAGAAGAGGACTGTCATGGTGAGCGGCAGGGAGTACCCCATGCGGGATATGTCTTTCCCGACGGTAGACCCCGCCGACCCCACCGCGCTGAACAGCGACGAGAAGGTGGTGCTGCAAAAGCTGGTGCAGTCCTTCCGCCAGAGCGAGAAATTACAGCAGCACGTCGAGTTCCTGTACGCCAAGGGCAGTGTCTACCACATCGAGAACGGCAACCTGCTCTACCACGGCGCTGTGCCGATGACCAGGAAAGGCAGCTTCGCTGTGGAGCGGTTCGAGGGCCACGCCTACTCGGGCCGCGCCCTCATGGACTACTGTGACGAGCGCGCCCGCCGGGGCTACTTCGCCCCCGAGGGCAGCGCCGCCCGCCAGAGCGGACAGGATTTCCTGTGGTATCTGTGGTGCGGCAAGCTGTCGCCCCTGTATGGCCGCAGCGCCATGACCACCTTCGAGCGGCTGTATGTCGAAGACGCTTCCACCCACACCGAGGTGAAGGACCCCTATTATACATGGTATAATGAGGAAGCCGTCTGCCGCCGCATCCTCGCAGAGTTCGGCCTGCCCGGCACCAGCCACATCGTCAACGGCCATGTCCCCGTGCAGGAGAAGAAGGGCGAGAGCCCCATCAAGGGCGGCGGACGCCTCGTGGTCATCGACGGCGGTTTCTGCCGCGCCTACCACGAAAAGACCGGCATCGCGGGCTACACGCTGGTCTATTCCAGCCGCACCATGTCCCTGCGCACCCACCAGCCCTTCGAGAGCGCCGAAAAGGCCGTGAACGAGAATCTGGACATCCTCTCTCAGAAGAACATCCTCGAGACGGAGAACCACCGCATCCTTGTGGAGGAGACGGACGAGGGCGAGATCCTGCGGGAGAAGGTCCACGACCTCAAACAGCTGGTCCGGGCCTATCAGCTGGGCTGGATCAAGGAGACCCGCTGCGACGACAGTGTGTGGTAAGGAGCGGCAAATGTAAAATTTTCCTAAAAATAAGAGACAAAACCCGAGGATAATAGAGAAGAAACTGGGCAAAACAGAAAATAATCGACGAGCGTGCATTGGGGCTTTGCTTTTTGCTGGAAGTTGTGTATAATAAAGTAGCTGTAATTGTGTCAACTGGTTGTGAGCTTTGTACAGCGAGAAGGAATAACGTACCTTGAACTGACCTTTTGGGCCTGCGGGGAGCGGGCCTGTGACAAGGAGATCATAAAATTGGAAAAGTTTGTTATTACGGGCGGTAAGCCCCTGCACGGCGAAGTCATCATCTCCGGCGCGAAAAATGCGGCTGTGGGCATCCTGCCCGCTACCATCCTGGCAGCGGACGTCTGCGTCATCGAGAACCTGCCGGACATCAGCGATGTGGCGGTGAGCCTCAAGATCCTCAGCGTGCTGGGCGCTAAGGTCCGGATGCTGAACAAGAACACCTACGAGATCGACACCACCCATCTGACCGGCACCAACGTCCCCGACGACCTGTCCCGCCAGATGCGCGCCAGCTACTATTTCCTCGGCGCCCTGCTGTCCCGCTTCGGCAAGGCACAGGTGGCCATGCCCGGCGGCTGCAACCTGGGCCCCCGCCCCATCGACCAGCACCTGAAGGTGTTCAGCGCTCTGGGCGCAGAGGACAGTGTGGACTACGGCATGATCACCGTCCACGCCGACGAGCTGAACGGCGCTCATATCTTCTTTGATAAGGTGAGCGTGGGCGCTACCATGAACGGTATGCTCTCCGCTGTCATGGCCAAGGGTCAGACCATTCTGGAAAACTGCGCCAAGGAGCCCCATGTAGTGGACCTGGCCAACTTCCTGAACATGTGCGGTGCCGACGTGCGCGGTGCCGGCACCGATGTGATCAAGGTGCGCGGTGTGGAAAAGCTGCACGGCTGCACCTACAGCATCATCCCGGACCAGATCGAGGCCGGCAGCTACATGGTGGCGGCCGCTGCCACCGGCGGCGATGTGCTGATCAAGAACGTGACCCCCAAGCATCTGGAGCCCATTACCGCCAAGCTGCGCCGTGCCGGTGCCGAGGTGGAAGAGTTCGACGATGCCGTGCGGGTACGCCGTACCGGCGACATCCTGCCCCTGAAGATCAACACCATGCCGCACCCCGGCTTCCCCACCGATATGCAGCCCCTGATGGGCGTTCTGCTCAGCGTGGCAAAGGGTACTTCCACCGTCACCGAGAGTGTGTGGGACAACCGCTTCCGCTATGTGGACGAGCTGCGCAAGATGGGTGCCAGCGTGCAGGTGGACGGTCAGGTGGCCGTGTTCGAGGGCGTGGAGAAGCTTTCTCCCGCTCCGCTCCGCGCTTCCGACCTGCGCGCCGGTGCAGCGATGGTCGTTGCAGCCCTGATGGCCGACGGCACCAGCGAGATCGAGGAGATCGGCCATATCGAGCGCGGCTACGAGAACATCGTGGAGAAGCTGCGCGGCCTCGGTGCTGACATCAGGAAGGTGGAGCGGATGCCCGCTGCACTGGAACAGGCTCTGTAATCAGAAAAACCTCTCCGTCACGCCTGCGGCGTGCCGCCTCCCCTGCCGAGGGGGAGGCATTGGCAGTCCGTCAGGTCCCTGCGTTTTTATGACTGCGCAGCAGACGGAGAGGTTTTATTTGTTGAGGTTTATCATGTCTGAATTCATCTCTCTTTATTCCGGTTCCTCCGGCAACAGCAGCGTCGTGCGCTGCGGGGAACGGTATCTCATCGTGGATATGGGCAAAGGCGTCCGCACCACCGGCGCAGCCCTCAAGGAGCTGGAGCTGAACATCTCCGACTGCGACGGCATTCTTGTCACCCATGAGCACAGCGACCATGTGAAGGGCCTTTCCACCTTCCTGAAAAAATATCCGCTGCCGGTGTACGGCGCAGAGGAAACGCTGGAATTTCTGGACGCAAACGGGGTCGTTCCCGCCAGCTGCGACCTGACGGCCCTGACGCCGGGCAGGGAAGAGGATGTCGGTGTCTTTGGGGTCAAAGCTTTCCCCACCAGCCACGACGTCCCCTGTGTGGGCTACCGCATCCACACCCCCGACGAGAAGACCATGACCATCGCCACCGACCTCGGTGTGCTGACTCCTGCTGTACATGAAGCCCTCTCCGGCTGCGACCTTGTGGCCCTCGAGAGCAACTACGACCTGCATATGCTCCGTAGCGGGCCGTACCCCTACTATCTGCGCGCCCGCATCGAGTCGGTCCGGGGCCATCTCTCCAACGATGAGTGCGCGGCAAAGCTGCTGGAACTCATCCAGGAGGGCTGCAAGAAGTTTGCCCTCTGCCACCTCTCGCAGGAGAACAACACCCCTATGCTGGCGCTGCAGACCGTCTTTTCCACCCTCGGTGCGGCGGGCGTCGTGCCGGACAAGGATTGTATCGTCCAGACCCAGCGGCGGAACGAAGTGAGCCCCGCGCTGGTGTTCTGACACTATAAAACCAGAGCAGGAAAAGGAGAAAAGAGCCTATGTCGTACATCATGGCGCTGGACGCCGGAACCACCTCGAACCGCTGTATCCTGTTCAACAAAGCGGGTGAGATCTGCAGCGTCGCGCAGAAGGAATTTGCCCAGTATTACCCGAGACCCGGCTGGGTGGAGCACGACGCCAATGAGATCTGGGCCACCCAGCTGGGCGTGGCCCTCTCGGCCATGAACAAGGTCGGCGCCCGGGCCGAGGACATCGCCGCCATCGGCATCACCAACCAGCGGGAGACCACCATCGTCTGGGACAAGGAGACCGGGGAGCCCATCTGCCACGCCATCGTCTGGCAGTGCCGCCGCACCAGCGAATACTGCGACGAGCTGAAGGCCCGGGGCCTGACGGAGAAATTCCGGCAGAAGACCGGCCTCATCATCGACGCCTATTTCTCGGCCACCAAGCTCAAGTGGATACTGGATCATATCCCCGGCGCCCGCGAAAGGGCCGAGCGGGGAGAACTGCTCTTCGGCACCGTGGAGACCTGGCTCATCTGGAAGCTGACCTGCGGAAAACTGCACGTCACCGACTATACCAACGCCAGCCGCACCATGATGTTCAACATCCACACGCTGGAATGGGACGATGAGATCCTGCAGGAGCTGAACATCCCGAAATGTATGCTCCCGAAGCCGGTGCCGTCCAGCGGCTTTTATGAGTACGCTGACCCGATGCACTTCGGCGGCGAGATAAAAATTGCCGGTGCGGCAGGCGACCAGCAGGCGGCCCTCTTCGGCCAGACCTGCTTTGCCTCCGGCGAGGCGAAAAACACCTTCGGCACCGGCGGCTTTTTGCTCATGAACACCGGTGAGACGCCGGTCACATCCCGGAACGGCCTTGTCACCACCATCGCCTGCGGCCCCGACGGCAGGGTGAATTATGCGCTGGAAGGCTCTATTTTCGTGGCCGGTGCGGCCATCCAGTGGCTCCGCGATGAGCTGCGCCTGCTGGAAGAGGCCCGCGACTCCGAGTATATGGCCCAGAAGGTGAAGAACACCAACGGCTGCTATGTCGTGCCGGCCTTCACCGGCCTCGGCGCGCCCCACTGGGACCAGTACGCCCGCGGCACCATCGTGGGCCTCACCCGGGGCTGCAACAAGTACCACATCATCCGCGCCACGCTGGACAGCATCTGCTATCAGGTCAACGACGTCCTCCGCGCCATGGCGGCGGACTCCGGCATCGCCATGAAGTCTCTCCGGGTGGACGGCGGCGCGTCGGCCAACAACTACCTCATGCAGACCATGGCCGACATCAGCGACCTCGAAGTCAAGCGTCCCCGCTGCGTGGAAACGACGGCGCTGGGCGCGGCCTATCTGGCCGGCCTCGCCGTAGGCTACTGGCAGTCTGCCGAGGACATCACCCGCAACTGGTCGGTGGACCGCGTGTTCCGCCCGGCCATCTCGGAAGAGGAACGCACCAAGCGCATCAAGGGCTGGAATAAGGCTGTCCGCTGCGCCTATCACTGGGCCAGGGACGAAGAGGAATAAAAAGAGAAAAAACGGTCGGAGTTGCCTGACGAGGAACTCCGACCGTTTTTGTTATTGGGCAGCTTGAGCGAGGGAAAACCACGGCTCGCGGAGAACATGACGCTCCGACGAACCGTGGTTTGAATTTATATCATCTTAAAGTCAGGAGTCGATCTCGCCCTTGGAAAGCGCGATGACACACTCCACGTGGCTTGAGGGCTGCGTTTGTTACATCGTTTTGGTATAACAACTCACAACCTCGGTATGACTTTCATTGCCCAAACACAGATCAATATCGCTTTCAACGATAGGCAGTCGGAATTTGATGGATTTGAGCCACTGACCGTTGGGCTGCCGCTCTGGGTAGATTTGAATTTCAGAGATCAGATGTTCCATCAGCTTTTTACGTTCAAGGGGATTCATCACATTGTAAAGCTTTTCAAAGCAGACGAGAACTTTGTAAATGTTATCGCCTGTGATTTTATCCGCTTCGATAGCCTGCTTCTTTGCACGGGCATCCTCATATTCGCCGACGATCTGGTAGTCGTTGAAGTCTGCATAGGCGTTCATGCGGGCTTTCTGCGCATCCAGTGAATAGCCATCGATTTGCATGGTCGTGGAAACACGGGTGTAGTAAATGTAAACCTTTGTCTTTTCCTGTGACATAAGAAAACCTTACAAAACGGTTATTCCTTGTCTGTTTTCTGCTCCAGATACTTAATGGAATCCAGATAATCCTGCTCCACATCGCTGAGGGTTTTAGCCTTGTATTTCTGATATTCGGTAGTAGCTTTGTCCACTGCCTGCTTGTGGGTCACACTGCCATTGCCAACAAGAAGCTGTTCACCGCTCATGGTTAAAATGCGGTCAAGGTGGTTTGCCCAATCCTGCATGGTCATGGGCTGTTCACGTTCTGCCTGACGCTCAGCGAAATCCAGATAACCGGAAACCAACTGCCCCATAGCACGAAGCTCTTTCTCGTTCAGATAGTTTTTGGCAATAGTAGCTTCTCGTAAAGTGGGCTGGTTTCCTGCAAAAGTGGTCAGACCCATAAATTCCTTTTCGGCATCTGCACGGTTGTAAATGACCTCAGCGGCAGTCTGACCGTGGATGGCATAATGAATTTTATTCTGGACTTTTTTGAAGAACTGGACGGAGATTTCTGCTTTTGGGTCGTAGTCAATGCTGGTTGCATAGATTTCCAGAACCTGACGATAAAACACTTTTTCGGAAGCACGGATATCACGGATGCGTTCTAACAGCTCTTTGAAATATCCACCGCCGCCCAGATTTTTCAGGCGTTCGTCATCCAGCGCAAATCCCTTGCGCATATATTCCTTCAGGATGCCAGTTGCCCAGATACGGAACTGTGTGCCTCGTTTGGATTTGACACGATAACCAACAGAAATAATGACGTCAAGATTGTAGAACTCGACCTGATAGGTCTTTCCGTCTGCGGCAGTTGTTGCAAATTTTGCAACAACTGAATTTCGCTTAAGTTCACCCTCTGCAAAGATGTTTTTGATGTGGCGGGAAATCGTGGATTTGTCACGTTGGAACAACTCAGCCATCTGGTCAATGGAAAGCCAGACGGTGTCACCGTCAAAGGTAGTATCAATTTTGGTCAGGCCATCTTCTGTGGTGTAAATGAGGATGGAATTTTTGGGAGAGTCATCTGGTCGATTCATTTTAAGCACCTCGTTCCGTGTATGTAATACAGTGGAGGGGAAGATCTTACCATTGTGTTGGGACAAATATTACAAGAAAATTATATCATGATGCAAGAGCGGCATCAACCGTATCTTGTCGATTTTTGTTGTTGGTTGAGGATACGGCGTTGTCTATTTCCAAGACCGATGCGTACTTCTCAATCACATCGGCTAGAAAGGTTGCGAATGCGCTCCATTCATCGAGTGTGGGCGTAGAGCATTGCGAAGGGGCAGGGCTGATTTCTGTACGATGGCAATTATTCAATAGGCAACTCCATTTTCTTGTAGCAGAACTTTGACAGGCTAGCGGATTTTTCAGAAATATTTTTGATTCATCAGATTAAACTTTTTAAACGTTCCATTTTTTCCTGCGCTGTTTCTTTACGGGACTGCCCCCAATGCAGGAAACAGGAATGCACATTTCCAGCAGGCGGTCATAGATGCGGGTATGAGGGGTATCCTGTGGGTATCGTATCTCGTCCAGCGTCAGGTTGGTGGTGACGATCAGCGGTTTCCGACTGCGGTAGGGCAGATATTGCGGCAGTGGCATATTGGGTTTCAAGTAATCCGAAATGGAATTCACCTCCATTTTTACATCCGAATTAGTGCTAAACCGTTTGAGAGTTTTGGTTTCCATCATTGTTCAGACGATCTTTCACCGTTTGAAGATACCGACTGGCACGGTCGATAAAAATCAGCAGTTTCTCATTGTTCTTCGGTTCAGTAAGAATAGCCGGGTATTCACGAAAGCACATTTCCCACCGCCGGACAAAATCTTCCTGCGCTCCCTGAATCTCGCACATCATGGCTTTGCCATCTGCCAAACGGCGAGGGGAATAGATGCTCTTGACGGCATCCTTGAGATTCTGCTTTTCTTCCTTGTTGAGTCCTTTCTTATGCCCCTGAATGTCTTGCTTGAAGGTCGTTATAAACTCATTGCCCTTTGAAGGCGAAGAATACGAATCTGTGATACTGGAATCCCGCTTGGCTTTATAGCCGTTCCACGTGATGATCGGATTCAGTACACGTTCTTCTTTTAGGATGTTCATTTCCAGTTGGTGGGTTTCCTCAAACGACGGAGGGTTGATTTGATTCTGGAACTCCGGATCGATTTTAAGCTGGCTCAGTTTTGTCATAGGCAAACCATCCTTTCTGAAATGAAATAGAATATCATTGTTCTTACGCCGTTCTCTCTGCATGGATTTCCTGCCCCCTTCCGGCGGCGTTTTCCAGCTCGCCCTTATAGGGTCTCTTCGCCGGGTATTCCATGCAGACGGTCATGTGATTTTCAAGGTTCGATGAAGGCTCTGAAATTAGAATAACACATTTATAGTAGATTTTTTTAGGAGGTCGTACCTCCGGTTTTGGGGTGTAAAAAAGCGGAAGTAGTGCTTCCGGTTTTCTACCGCAAACCATCGAAAAAATGTATCACATCGTAAATTTTATTTTTAGGAACTGGTAGTTCCGGTTTTTAAGGGTTTTGAAGTGAATTCAAAAGTGAAATCGGAACTACTGGTTCCAGTTTTGCGGATCATCGTAATTTCAAATTTGGAGTGCCGTTCTCCCCACATGGATTTCCTGCCCCCTTCCAGCGGCGTTTTCCGGCTCGCTCTTGCGAGGTCATCGCCGGGTATCTCATGCAGATGGTCATTCGGTTCTCAAGGTTCGATGAAGGCTTGTAGAAAGCATATCACAATGAAGCAGAAATTTTTAGAAAGCATTCCTTCCAGTTTTCAGTGGATTTTGGGAGAATCCAAAGGAAAAACCGGAAGGGATGCTTCCGCTTCTTAGAAAATGTTCTGGATAGAGCATACCATAAAGTCACTTGATTTTTAGGACCTATTAGTTCCGCTTTTTACTTTCAAAACCGGAAGTAATAGTTCTGGTTTGATGCAATATTGAATGAATCAACGCCGATTTTCATAGAACAAATTTTTCTCCAAGAAAATTTGCTTATTCGGTATCAGCGGAAATGTGCAGCCGGCGCAATTTTGTGCTGAATATCGGGTTTGGGCGAAGTTCAACAAGCGTTTTTGAAGTTGGATTTGAAAAATCTGATTCAAAAATTGCGAGGTGGTACCGGCTCGCCCTACTTGTTGTGATTGCAAACTCGAAAACTTCCTGAGCAAAAAAATAACCGCCCGCATCAAGTGAAACTTGAAAATGGACGGTCCTGATTGCAAAATGATTTTCAAATTTGGAAAGCACCTTGAGAGGCTTCATAGCATCCGCAAACCTGCTAACGAGTGTCAATAGCCTGAACAAAAAAAAAAAACATCAAAAATTTATTGCCGGG